>Ga0308157_10002095_pt1 | contig 35138 bp, 31 predicted proteins | sample PhyBR1_FD_201035 | JGI IMG/M metagenome (GOLD analysis project Ga0308157, IMG submission 201035) | Phyllosphere microbial communities from UC Gill Tract Community Farm, Albany, California, United States - DLSLB.R1 | ecosystem: Host-associated > Plants > Phyllosphere > Unclassified | place: USA... | reverse complement strand
TTTTTTTCGAAAATCTCTTTTCTCAAATAGGATAAAGCTGCCGGAATGTCTAAGAGCGTTTTTCGCCGTTGCGGGTGCAAAAGTAGAACCTTTTTCCGCTTTTCCAACACTTTCCCCCAGCTTTTTTAATTCTTTTTCCGCATTATTTCTTAACTGTCTCATAACGGCATCTTTACATTTTAAGATTTTTTGGCTCTATGTGGGATTTTTCTTCCTTACCATGCCTTTTCGGCATTTATTAAAGGATCAGGCTTTCGTTTTTTAGGGAATTTCCAGCCCTTCCCTCTTCTTTCTGCCGATTCTCCATTCTTTTTAAGGGGCCCGTCTGCCGAAAGCTCCCTCTGAAAACCCGAGCCCATAGCCCCGATAGGAGCGGAAATCCTTTTGGGGCCGGGGTTCGGCCACAAAAGATTGAAGCGGATAGCGGGATCAGGCTCCCAATTAAACGCAAAATTCCAATATTTTAAATTCCAAATTCCAAAACTGCCGATAAAAAGGCTTCGCTACGCTCAGACTGGCAACCGAGGTTTTCTACTTATATATGCATGCAAAAAATAAACCCGACAGGTTTTCAAAACCTGTCGGGTTGCTATACTATAATATATATGTATATAAAATTACTTCTTATTTAAATCTTTCGCCTTTTGCTGCCACTTCTCTGATAGATCTTCATAATCTACAGGACTAGCTGGTTTCTGATTTACCAATCGGCCTGATTCAAATGCCCTAACTAAGATTGTTTCTATCAAATAGTCTTCGTTTACATCGTATGGCTTGTATTCTTCTTTTAAACTTATATCAAATAAATTGGCGGTTGTATTAGAAACAAAGGCTTTGAATCCACTTTTTAGAGTTTTAATCAACTCGTAAGTTGTAATTCCAGTTTGTCTATGAATTAACTTCACTAAAATCTGCCCTTGTTTTCTTGACAGTTTTTTTAGCCTTTCCTCAAATTCATTATTTAAATAGTCTTCTACTATTTTAAAATACTTCTTTTTTTCGCGACTAGTTTTCAAACGAGCCATTCCATTATTTAAAGCGGTTAATCTTTCTGAAGCTAATTTTGCATAAGGGTATACTTTATAAACTCTGTTTTGAAGAATTTGAAACTGTTTCATTTCTTCTGGACTCATCTTTTGTCCTTTTGTAATAATTATTTCGGGAAGCTGAATGGTATCACCCAAAATAGAATCTTTCTCAGTCAATATATACCCCATTTGTTCGTTCTCTTTTGGAGTAACTTGGGCTTTAGAAGAAAAACAGATTAATAATAAAAATAAAAAGGCGGTTAGTCTCATTGAATCATAATTTAAATGTAAAATTATATATTTATACACAACTCTGATACCAAATTTATATTTTAGCGAAAAAATATTTTTATGAGCACAAAATCTATCTTAAATGATACTTCTATAGCTTTTCTTGAAGGCTACCTAAATAACGCTTCTCCAACTGGTTACGAAAGTGAAGGGCAAAAACTTTGGATGAATTATTTAAAACCTTACGTACATACCTTTATTACAGATACTTATGGAACAGCAGTTGGAGTGATTAATCCTGACGCACCATATAAGGTTGTAATTGAGGGACATGCAGATGAAATTTCATGGTATGTAAACTACATTACAGAAGACGGTTTAATATATGTAATACGAAATGGGGGTTCTGATCATCAGATTGCTCCTTCTAAAAGAGTAAACATTCATACTAAGAACGGAATTGTGAAAGGTGTTTTTGGATGGCCCGCGATTCATACCCGTTTGCGTGACAAGGAAGAGATTCCAAAATTAAGTAATATTTTTATTGATTTAGGATGTGAAACCAAAGAGCAAGTTGAAGCATTAGGTGTTCATGTGGGATGCGTTATTACTTATCCGGATGAATTTATGATTTTGAACGAGAATAAATTTGTTTGCCGTGCTATTGATAATAGAATGGGTGGTTTCATGATTGCTGAAGTTGCTCGATTATTAAAGGAAAACAATAAAAAACTTCCTTTTGGCTTATATATCGTAAATTCTGTTCAGGAAGAAATTGGTCTTCGCGGAGCTGAGATGATTGCACATCGCATAAAACCAAATGTGGCTATTGTCACTGATGTTTGTCACGATACGACTACTCCAATGATTGACAAAAAGGTTGAAGGTGATCTTAAAATGGGTAAAGGCCCTGTTATTGGCTACTCTCCTGCTATTCAGAATAAATTACGCGATTTAATTGTAGATACTGCTGAGGAAAATAAAATTCCGTTTCAGAGACATGCTACTTCTCGTGCAACGGGTACAGATACTGATGCTTTTGCGTATAGCAATGGCGGTGTGCCATCTGCTTTGATTTCTCTTCCGTTAAGATACATGCATACTACTGTAGAAATGGTTCATAGAGACGATGTTGAAAATGTGATTCAGCTTATTTATGAATCTTTACTGAAAATTGAGAACAACGAGACTTTTTCTTATTTTAAATAATATACCTTTAATGTAAATCCGATTTGAGTTATTAAATCGGATTTACAAACTATAAAACCAAACATGAAAATATTACTGCTCGAAGACGATTTTACTTTATCAAAAGAAGTCTCCTCATTCTTTACTTCAAAAGAATTCGAGTGTGTTCCTTATTATGATGGTTCATTACTTTTAAAAAAATACTTTCCGTACGAGTATGATTTAATTATCCTCGACATCAATGTTCCAGGAATAAATGGAATTGATGTTTGTAAAGGCATTCGGGAAACTGATAAAAAAACTCCTATTATAATGCTTACAGCCTTTAGTGAAATTGAAGACAAATTATCGTCTTTTGATAATGGTGCCGATGACTATCTTGTTAAACCATTTCATTTTGATGAATTGTACGCACGAGTGCAATCACTTTTAAGGAGAAAAGAAGTTCCGCAACAAACAGAAAGTAAAATCGCTATTAAAGATTTAGAAATCTTTGAAGAAGATATGAAAGTTTTTAGGGCTGGAGGAGAAATTAAACTTACTCCAAAAGAATTTAAATTGATTTTGATTTTAGCACATGCTAAAGGAAAAGTGCTTTCTAAACAGTTTATAGCAGAAAAACTTTGGGATTATCATATAGAAACCAATCAGAATACTATTGAGGTTTATATTAATTTTTTAAGGAAAAAAATTGATAAAGATCACGACATCAAACTTCTTAGAACTAAAGTAGGTTACGGATATTATTTAAGCGATCAGGAATGACATTAAAAAATCGGATATCACTTTTAGTAAGTTTACTGTTTACCATCCTTTTTGGATTGGCATCTACGGTGATATTCATTTTGTATTCTAATTACCGAAAAGAAGAGTTTCGGGATCGACTAGAAATCAAAGCTTTATCTAACATTAAGCTATTAGTTAATGTAAAACAAGTTGATAATCAGCTTTTAAAAATAATAGACCAAAATTCTATCAACAAATTGTATGATGAAAAGACTTTAGTTTTTGATTCTAATTACAAACTAATTTATAGCAGTATTGATGATGCAAAAATCAATTGGTCTGTTGATGATTTAAAATACCTTAAAAAGAATAAAACTTTTTTTAAACAGCAGGGAGATTATGAAGTTTATGGCGTATTCTACGACACAAACGACAAGGATTTTTATGCTTTAATTTCTGCCACCGATAATTATGGCAAGAAAAAGTTACTTTTCTTGAGGTATACTTTAATTATATCATACATCTTTTTTACTTGTGTTTGCTGGCTCTTAACTTCTTTTATGGTTAGAAAAGCTATGAATCCACTACATGCTTTTCATCAGAAAATAAAAAACATAAACGAAAATAATCTCGACACTAGAATTGAATCAAAGAGCACTAAAAATGAAATTGATTTAATTGCTGATGAATTTAATTTCATGATGGATCGTATTGAACTTTCGTATCAAAAGCAAAAGGAATTTACTGCTCACGCATCTCATGAATTAAGAACACCGCTTTCCAGAATGACTTCTCAGATAGAAAATGCTATGGCTGAACCAGAGCTTCAACAGAAAGATAAGTCATTCCTAAATTCAATTTTAAATGATGTCAACCATTTAAGCGAACTAATTAATTCTCTTCTTATACTTTCAAAAATTGATAACAGGAAAGCAGATCATCATGAAGAACAAAGAATCGATGAAATTTTATTTTCCTCGATAGAAAAAATAAATAGGGCTTTTCCTGATTTTGTTATTCTTTTTGAAATCGAAGAAAGTGATAATCTCGATACTGCTTTAGAAATAAAAGGAAATAAAAATCTTTTAGAAATAGCCTTAACTAATATTTTAAAAAATGCCTGCGTCTATTCAGATAACAAGCAGGCAAAAGTAAAAATAAGCACCGATCATTATCATCTTATTGTTTCTGTTTCAAATACTGGAGAGACTTTAAATGACGAAGAACAAAAGAACCTTTTTCAACCTTTTATGCGTGGCCGTAACTCAAAAGGGACTTCTGGTTTTGGACTGGGTTTAAGAATCGTACAACGCATTCTAACTCTTCACAAAGCAAACATAACTTATTCAACTCCAAATATTAACACGAATTTATTTCAGTTATTTTTTAATTTGTAAGCAATTTTAAGCTATTTTTAAGGTAGATTTTAAGCTCTCTTAAAGCCTGTTGATAGCATATTTGTACAACTTAAAGATGATACAATGAAAAAGTTATTCGCATTGCTGTTATTTGCACTTTTAAATCAAGCTGCAATAGCACAAAAATCACTTACTCTCCAAGACTGTGAAAGTCAATTTTTGAAAAAAAATCTATTTTTATTGGCATCTCAATATAATATTGATGCCGCAAAAGCGCTCACTATTCAGGCTCGTATTTGGGACAATCCAATGATAACTGCAGAATTGAATGCTTATAATCCTGAAAGGGATAAGTTTTTTGATATTGGCAAAGAAGGTCAAAAAGCATTTAGCATCGAACAGCTCATTTATCTAGGCGGAAAGAAACGTAATGAAGTTAAGTTGGCGCAAACCAATACCCAGCTGGCAGAATTACAATTTAATGATGTATTACGTACGTTAAAGTTCCAATTACGTAAAAGCTTCTATACAGTATACTACAACACAAAAAATCTTGAAAACACTGACAAACAGTTAGTCCACATCGAAAATTTAATTAATTCTTATTCTGTTCAGGCTCAGAAAGGAAATATTCCTTTAAAAGATGTTGTTCGATTACAGTCGTTATATCTGAATTTTAAAAATGAACGTCTAGAAGTTGTAAACAATAATATAGAAGAACAGGCTAATTTAAAACTTCTTTTAAATGAAACTGAAAATGTTATTCCTGTTGTAAGCAAAGATGATTCGAATAAATACTTAAAAATAATCGATTTTGATCTTAAAGGTTTTGAAGAACAAGCTATTGCAAATCGTCCAGATTACTTGGCAAAGCAAAAAGAAATTGACGCGAATGAATTGAATGTAAAATGGCAAAAATCACTTTCGGTTCCAGATCTTACTCTAGGCGCCAATTATGATCAGCGAAGCGGTGCTTTTAATAAAGAAGCCAATTTGAGTATTGGTATTCCGCTTCCTTTATGGAATAAAAACAAAGGAAATATTAAGTATGCCCAAACCATTTTAGAACAATCTAAAATTGAAAAGCAAAATTTTGAACTGCAGCTGCAAACAGAAATCACTTCGGCATGGACCAAATGGGACGAATCTAGACAAAACTATAGTGTAATCAAACCAACGGTAAATTCTGATTTTGAAGCAGTTTATAACGGAATGCTTACCAATTTTCAAAAGCGAAATGTAAGTCTTTTGGAATTTACAGATTTTATGGAAAGCTACAATCAGGCGATAATTCAATTAAATGAATTAAAGAAAAAAGTAGTAATAGCAGGCGAAGAATTAAATAGTACTATCAACAAAGATTTATTTTAAAAAACTACAGAAATGAAACATATATTATTCATCGGAATCGCACTAGCAGGTTTATCTCTTACGAGCTGCAAAAAAGAAGTTGAAAATCCTGAGACAAATACCTCTTTTGTTTTGAGTGATAATATGCTTAAAAGCACTACAACAGCCGAAGCCAAAACTGAACCTTTAAAAAACGAACTTAGTTTTTACGGAAAGATCACTGCTGACAATAACAAAATGATTGATGTTTATCCGTTAGTCGGGGGAAATGTAATGAAAGTAAATGTTGAACTTGGTGATTATGTTAAGAAAGGACAAGTTCTAGCTACCATAAAAAGTACCGATGTTGCCGATTTTGAAAAACAATCCATTGACGCTAAAAGCGATTTGCTTGTAGCTAAAAATAACTTAAAAGTAGCGCAAGAATTATTTGATGGAAAACTGAATTCTGAAAGTGATGTGCTTCAGGCAAAATCTGAAGTAAATAAAGCACAGTCACAATTAAGTAAAATTCAGGAAACATATAAAATTTACAACATCAAAGCCGGTTCAATCTATGAAGTAACGGCCCCGATAAGTGGTTTTATTATTCAGAAAAGCATCAATCAGGATATGCTTTTAAGAAATGACCGTTCTGAAAACATATTTGACATTGCCGAAATCAGCGAAGTTTGGGCAATGGCTAATATTAATGAAATTGATATTAATAAAGTAAAATTAGGAACGAGTGCTACAGTAACCACTTTAAGTTATCCAGACAAAGCGTTTTACGGAAAAGTAGATAAAATCTACAATGTAATTGATCCAGAAACAAAAGCAATGCAAGCAAGAATTAAGCTAAACAATCCTGATTACATGCTTAAGCCTGATATGAATGCCAATATAAAACTTTCTTTTAACGAAAACCAGTCTATGATAGCCGTGCCTAGTAAAGCTATTGTATTTGATAAAAGTAAAAACTTTGTTGTGGTATTTAAAGACCGTAATAACATTGAAACCAGACAGGTTGAAGTTTATAGAGTGGTTGGAGATACTACCTATCTTTCAAGTGGTTTAAAAGAAAATGAAAAAGTAATCACAAACAATCAGCTATTTATTTATGGTGCTTTAAATAATTAAAATATGAACAAATTCATAAAAAATATTATTGCTTTTTCTCTAAAGAATAAAGCATTTACCTTCTTTTGGGTTGGATTATTGGCTGTTGCTGGATTTATTTCTTTCAAAAATATGCCTATTGATGCTTTTCCAGACGTTACTAATACACAAATCATTATCATTACACAATGGAATGGAAAAAGTGCTGAAGAAGTAGAGCGTTTTGTGACTTCTCCAATCGAAATTTCGATGAACTCCGTTCAGAAAAAAACAAGTGTGCGAAGCATTACTATGTTTGGTCTGTCTGTAATTAAAATCATTTTTGATGATGGTGTAGACGATACTTTTGCACGTTTTCAGGTAAATAATTTGCTAAAAAACGTTTCTCTTCCCGATGATGTTGAACCAGATGTACAGCCGCCATACGGTCCAACGGGCGAAATTTTCAGATATATTGTAAAAAGTGACAGCAGAGACAGTAGAGAATTATTGACTTACCAAAATTGGGTTATCGATAAACAATTGCGTTCTCTTCCTGGTGTTGCCGATTTAAATGTATTTGGAGGACAAACTAAAACTTATGAAGTTGGGGTTGATCCAATCAAATTGGCAAAATACAACATTACACCTTTACAAGTTTATAATGCTGTAAATGCTGGCAACTTAAACGTTGGTGGTGACGTTATTGAGAAAAACGGACAAGCTTTTGTTGTTCGCGGTGTAGGTTTATTAAAGTCGAAAGAAGATATTGGAAACATTATTGTTGATGATGCTGGAGGAAACCCAATTTTGGTTAAAAATTTAGCTGATGTTTACGAAAGCTCAATGCCAAGAGTTGGACAAACGGGTATTGGAAATAATGACGATGCCGTTGAAGGAATTGTGGTAATGCGAAAAGGTGAAAATCCGCAGGAAACTCTTGCCTTAATCAAAGACAAAATCAAAGATCTTAATGATAATGTTTTACCAAAAGATATTAAAATTGAAACATTTTACGATCGTGATAACTTGATGAATTTTACGACCGAAACTGTAATGCACAACTTATTTGAAGGTATTATTCTGGTTACTGTTGTTGTATTTCTTTTTATGGCCGACTGGAGAACTACTTTTACTGTTTCTATAGTCATTCCGCTTTCTTTATTATTTGCGTTCCTATGTCTTAAAATGATGGGAATGAGCGCCAATTTATTAAGCTTAGGTGCGGTCGATTTCGGAATTATTATAGATGGAGCCGTCGTTATGGTCGAAGGTTTATTTGTCGTCTTAGATCATCGAGCGCATCAGCTGGGAATGGAGAAATTTAATAAAATTGCAAAAGGAAGTCTTATCAAGAAGACGGGAACAGAAATGGGTAAAGCTATTTTCTTCTCAAAACTGATTATCATTACGGCTTTGCTTCCAATTTTCTCTTTTCAGAAAGTAGAAGGAAAAATGTTCTCTCCCCTAGCCTTTACATTAGGTTTTGCCTTATTAGGAGCGCTTATTTTTACCTTGACATTGGTTCCAGTTCTTTCTCATATCCTATTAAATAAAAATGTAAAAGAAAAGCATAATCCGTTTGTGAATTTTTGGGATAGAATTGTGGGCAAAGGTTTTAAATGGACATTCAAACATAAAGTACAAACTTTAATTGCGTCTTTAGGATTATTAGCAGCTGTTTTCTTTTCAGCTGGATTCTTAGGAACAGAATTTTTACCGCAATTAAACGAAGGTGCACTATGGGTTACAGCAGAATTACCAATGAGTACTTCACTTCCCGAAAGTGTGAAAACCGCGGCTATGATTAGAAAAGATTTGGAAAGTTTTCCTGAAGTCAAAAAAGTTTTATCTCAAACCGGACGAAGCAATGATGGAACCGATCCAAATGGTTTTGGATTTATCCAACTTCAGGTAGACTTGCTTCCAAAAAAAGAATGGAAACGTAAAATTTCTATGGATGATCTGATTAATGAAATGGATAATAAACTAAAAGTACATCAGGGAATTACATACAATTATTCTCAACCTGTAATAGATAACGTCGCAGAATCGGTAGCTGGATTTAAAGCTTCAAATGCCGTAAAAATTTATGGCGATGATTTGAATAAATTAGATCAGCTTGCCAATGAAGTTTTAGCCCAAATTAAAAATATTCCAGGAATAAAAGATGCCGGTATTTTGAGAAATGTCGGACAGCCAGAAATAAGTGTAATTCTAGATCGTGAAAAAATGGCTGCTTACGGAGTAACTTTAAGCGATGCTCAAGCAGTTTTAGAATTAGCATTTGGAGGAAAAACAGCAACTGAAAAGTATGAAGATGAAAAGAAATTTGATGTTCGTGTTCGTTTTTCTAAAGAATACCGAAAAGACGAAAAAGATTTGGAAGAAATTAAAGTTCCAACAATTAGCGGAATCAAAATTCCTTTAAAAGAAATCTGCGATATTAAAACCATTACAGGGCCAGCGTTTATTTATAGAGATAATACCAAACGTTTTATTGGAGTAAAATTCTCTGTTCGCGATCGAGATTTAGGAAGTACAATTGCCGAAGCACAGCAAAAAGTAAATCAGCTTAAACTTCCTGCTGGTTATACGACTGGATGGACTGGTGAATTTGAAAATCAGGTTCGTGCAAGTGCACGTCTGGCGCAAGTTGTGCCAATCAGTTTAATTGGAATTTTTGTGCTATTGTTTATTCTATTTGGAAACTTTAAAGATTCGCTTCTTGTTTTAGCAAATGTACCTTTTGCCATTATTGGTGGTATTATAGCGCTTCATATTACAGGAATGAATTTCGGAATTTCTGCTGGAGTTGGATTTATTGCTCTTCTAGGAATTTGTATCCAAAATGGAGTTATTCTAATATCCGAATTTCATCATAATCTGAAAGCGAAATATTCTCTCGAAGAATCCATTTTTAGAGGAGTAAAAGCCCGAACCAGAGCAGTAGTTATGACGGCATTGATGGCTTCAATCGGATTAATGCCTGCAGCAATTTCTACAGGAATTGGCTCAGAATCACAGAAACCGCTTGCCATTGTAATTATTGGTGGACTTATGACAGCAACTGTTTTGACATTATTAGTATTTCCAATTCTATTTTGGATATTCAACAGAAAAAAACATGTGCCAATAGAATAAACATTTAAAATATTTAGTTTTAAATCAATTTGTTGGGATTTAAAAAAGAAGAAGCATCATTCTCGTAATGATGCTTTTTTTGCTTTAAAGTGGTTCCGCTCTAAACAAAAAAAATGACCTTTTGCTCAGAAAGGTCATTTTTACTAACTCAAAACTTTTAAACTGTTATTTCAAATCTTTCAAAAGCGCAATTGCTTCTGAAGCATTTGATCCTTGTGCATATTTTAATGCAGTATAACCTTTTTCATTTTTGACATTTGGATTTGCACCGTTAGCCAATAAAATTTTTATGATTTCGTGTTTATTGTAAAGTGCGGCCGTCATCAAAGGAGTAAAATCTTCAGATAATTGGTTTACATCCGCGCCGTATTCAATAAATTTTTTAACGGTTTCAAGATCTCCTTTACTAATAGCAACGTTTAAAGGAGTTCCTACATAACTTTTAAGCTCAACTGGATTTTTAACAGTTGAATTCTCGTTTGAAGCCATTGCTACATTTCCAAATGTTACTAAGGCTAGTCCTAAATAAATAACTGATTTTTTCATAATGATTGATGTTTATTAAATGATTGATGATGATTTTAATTTGATGAAGTAAAGGTAATTTATTTCTTTCTATTATGCATTACAAAGTACCATGTTTTAACCAATTCTTAACAGTTACTTAATAAAACGATAATCAAAAGGCCCGAACGTTATCAAATTATTGATTTTACTATAATAGACTACTTAAAAGCAAAAATGTTACAACAAATCCTATTTTTTTTACTCTTTTTAAAACCAATATTCCCAAAACACATGAAATAATTTTTTAAATTTACTATATCATTAGAAATCAAAACGATAACATTTTAGTTCTAAAGCCTTATAATTCTGGACTTCACAAATAAAATCAACAAAAAAAATAATAACCTCAAAACCACGAGTCATGATTTTTATTAAAAGAATTTTAGTTATTTTAATTTTGCTTATTTCGATTGTTTTAATTGCTGCTTATTTTATGCCGAAGGAATATTCGGTTGAAAGAGAAATTACAATCAATAAATCTGCTGATAGCATTTTTAAGTATGTCAGATCACTTAAAAATCAAAATGAGTTTAGCGTATGGGCCAATATGGATCCAAAAATGAAAGTTACATATAGAGGAATTGACGGTATGGTGGGTTCTGTTTCTTCTTGGGAAAGTAATGTAAAAGAAGTTGGTGTGGGCGAACAGGAAATAACAAAAATAACAGAAAACAGACGTTTAGATTTTGCACTTCGTTTTAAAAAGCCAATGGATGACACCGCTATCGGGTTTATGTCTACAGAACCTATTTCTGAAAATCAGACAAAAGTTAAATGGGGAATTAATGGTGTAATTCCATATCCAACAAATATTATGCTCCCAATGTTAAGAATGGATCAAATGATTGGAAATGATCTACAAAAAGGTCTTGAGAATTTAAAAGACAAAATGGAAGAAAATTAAATCTTCTCTTATAAAAAAAGCATCATTTTTTTAATGATGCTTTTCTTTTTCATAAAAGGTTTTCATCTCAACTTTTCCAGAATAGCTATGGATTCAGATGCTTTTGCATAATTAGCATAATCTAATGCTTTAAACCCTTGCTCATTTACAATTGACGATTTAGCGCCATTTGCCAACAAAATTTTAATGATTTCAACATGATTATAGCGAGCTGCCAACATTAAGGGCGTCATCTTTCTTGACATTTTATTGACATCTGCTCCATATTCAATACATTTTTTCACTTTTTCAATATCTCCACTACATATAGCTCTATGTAGAGGCGATGTCGAATAATCTGGATTTTCAATTTGATTTTTAATTGCCAACTCTTGATCAGAAACAGTGGCAAAACTTGCAAATACGACAAAAGCCGTCCCTAGAATAATTACTGTCTTTTTCATAATTGATTGTTTATTAAATGATTGATGACGATATATTTATACTATAGACGACTGACAAATGAATTTGGTTGCAGATTTTTGAAAAAAAAAGAATAAAAAAAAGCATCACCCTTTAAAAAGATGATGCTTTTCATTTTTTTTCTCTTAAAAATTTTACCTAAGACCTTTTAAAATGGCCGCAGATTCAACTGCTTTTGCATATCTAGCATAATCTAATGCTCTAAGTCCATGCGCATTTTCAATTGAAGGTTTAGCTCCATTTGCCAATAAAATTTTTACAATTTCGACATTGTTAAAACGAGCTGCAAGCATTAAAGGAGTCATATTACGCACAATTTTATTTACATCTGCACCATATTCAATGCTTTTCTTTACGGTTTCTACATCTCCATTACAAACCGCTAAATGTAAAGGTGATTCTAAATCAAAAGGAATTTCAATTTGATTTTTACTTTCTAACTTCAAATTCGAAGCTGTTGCAAAATTTACAAATACGGCCAAAGCCGTTCCGAAAACGATTACTGTTTTTTTCATGATTGATTGCTTGTTTAATGATTAATGATTGTGATGATTACTTGTTAGACGCTCATTATGCATAAAACGTTGCATTAAAAATGAAAAAAAACAATAAAATTCTAAAAATGCTCAATTAGAGAAGCAGAATTATGTTTTTGTATAAATTTTAAGTTAGATTTTCTATTACAAATGATTTACATCAAAAGAAAATGCCCTACTGTAAGATATACAGCAGGGCATTTTTCATTATAAATTTTTAAATCTTAAATTAGTTTAAATTCAAGTTTATTATTTTGAAGAAAGATATTCTAATACATTCTTTTCAATACGCTGATCAATATTGGCAATATCAGCTTTTACAAATTTCTCTCCTAAAATATTTTCATATAATTCAATATATCTTTCAGAAACTGACTCGATATATTCATCTGTCATATTTGGAATTTGCTGTCCTTCTTGCCCTTGAAAACCATTTTCGATCAACCAACGACGAACAAACTCTTTAGATAATTGTTTTTGTTCCTCACCTTTTTCTTGTCTTTCAGCATAACCTTCAGCGTAGAAATAACGAGAAGAATCTGGAGTGTGAATTTCGTCAATTAGAACAATAACACCCTCTTTTGTTTTTCCGAATTCATATTTTGTATCTACTAAAATCAATCCGCGTTTTGCAGCAATTTCAGTTCCTCTTTGAAACAAAGCTCTAGTATATTTTTCTAAAACTAAATAATCTTCTTCAGAAACAATTCCTTTTGCTAAAATATCTTCGCGAGAAATATCTTCGTCATGAGAACCATTATCTGCTTTTGTAGTTGGTGTAATAATTGGCTCAGGAAATTTATCGTTTTCTTTTAAACCTTCGGCCATAGTAACGCCGCAGATTTGTTTTCTTCCTGCTGCATATTCACGAGCTGCGTGACCAGACAAATAACCGCGAATAACCATTTCTACTTTAAAAGGATCACATAAATGTCCAACAGCAACATTTGGATCTGGAGTAGCAATCAGCCAGTTTGGAACGATATCTTGTGTCAATTCCATAAATTTTGTTGCAATCTGATTCAAGATTTGTCCTTTGTACGGAATTCCTTTTGGCAAAACTACATCAAAAGCCGAAAGTCTATCGGTAGCTACCATTACTAAAAGTTCGTCGTTAATATTGTAAACTTCTCTAACTTTTCCGCGGTAAACTGATTTCTGGTTCGGGAAATTAAAATTTGTAGTTGTGATTGTATTACTCATTATCTAGTTGTGTTGTTTTTTTATGAAGGCAAATTTAAAACTATTTGGCAGAGCAAACAAAGAAAATATTACTTCAATTTTAGTGAATTATTTAAAACTCAAAATTCCTTTACCAAAAGATTTTATTGATGCATCAAGACTTCCAAGCGTCGTATCTGATAGTTTTTTAAAATCAGTCGATTTGACGATTAAAATTTGACCTTGATCTTTAGCCGGCGCATTTGGAATAAAAATTACAGCTGAACCATTTTCATCTTCTTCAATTAGATGAGCTGGTTGCCAAAAATCTCCGTTTTTAAACAAAATAGGCAAATCTGTAACGGATTTAGGCTCATGATTTCTTTTCAAAAGTTTTTCTTCAGCTTCTTTCTTATTCTTTTCATAACCTGGTAAAAAAATCATTAGCTTCTCGTCTACCCAATTGGTAAATCTTTTTAAAATAGATAAACGCATCAAAAAGCCGCTTAAATAAATTAAAACCACCAAAATCATTCCGCCCACAATATCGGTAGCGTATTTTCCCAATATCAAATCTAGACGCAGGAAGTGTGCAAATTTTTCTCCATAATTCTGAAAAAACTTCCAGACTTTTCCCAACAGAATAAAAAAAACTAAAAGCGGTAATAAAACTAATGCCCCCGAAATCAAGTTTCGTTCAGCTTGAAGTAGAAATTTTTTCATGGTTGCGTAATTAAGGTTAAAAAAATAAGAGCTAACTCTCTGTGAATTAGCTCTTATAAAAATAACTATTATTTAGTATTCAGCAACAATCTGAATATAAAATACTATTAATTAACTTGTTGCAAATTCTTTATCTAAAATTTTAGACACAATATATTTTGCAACGCCATCTTCGGCATTTGTTTTAATTACCTCCAAATCTGGCAAAGCGTCTTTTAAAATTGAAGGTGCATTTCCCATAATCAAACCTTTTCCGGTTGCTGACAACATTTGTAAATCATTAAAACCATCTCCAAACGAAATAGCCTCATCCAAAGTAAAGCCTTCTTTTTCTAAAACTTTTTCAATTGCAACTGCCTTGTCTACAGATTTATCCATAAATTCTAAACAAGTTGGCAAGCTAAAAGCGTGATGCAAATGTTCTGAAGAGTTGGCCAAAACGGCATCTCTTACTTTTACCAATTTTTCATGATCTTCACAAGAGAAGAAAATCTTGATCGCTTTAAAATCTTCAATTGTTTTATAGTCGACCAATTCAGGACGATATTTTAAATCGGCTTGAAAAGAGTTTAATCTTTCATTCCATTTATTAGTCTGCCAAACATTTTCTTTGAATAACACAACCGTAACATCTGGATCGATTTCTATATTTAGAGCCGCTTTAACAACATCACTGTCTAAATTAAAAGCAAAAAGTTCTTCTTTATTTGGCGAATGAATTCTTCCTCCATTAGAACTTACAAGGTAAACTGGCACTTCAAGTGTATCTATAATCCCCAATGCATCAAGATGATGACGTCCTGTAGCCACCACAATTAGGTAACCTTGATTATGAAGTTCCTGAAAAACTGTTTTAGTGTATTCTGAAATTCTGTGTTGTGGGTTGAGTAAAGTTCCGTCAAGGTCACTTACAACCGCTTTTATATTTTTAAGTTTTGTCATATTAATTATCAAATTCGATGATATGCAAATTTAAGGTTTTAAGACCGTTCAGCCAAAGTTTACACACTATGAAAGCTAGATTTGAGGTAAGTTTATTATTTATTTAACTATTCCGTTAAATTATACGTTTTAAACAATTAAACCTTAACAATTCCATTTTTATACAAATTTATCGCTTTCTGAATTACTGCTTCAATCTGTTCCAAAGGCAAATTTTCGTTAACATCGAACATCATAATTTTCATTCTCGAACGATTCTCCTGAATTAGAAAAGATTCCTCAAAATGTTTTCCTTCCACAATTCCGATATAAGCCTGTTTAAGTTTTTTGTGAATCCATAAATAGCAGAACATTTTTCCTTTATAAGAGAAAAAAGGCATTCCGTATTTTAAAGTATTGGTTATCTCTTGATCTTGTTTTAAGATAATTTCTTTTAATGCGAGAAATATTCCTTTTATGGGTTCTTCTTGGTTTAAATAAAAATCGTCTAGTTGTTTCATTTTTTTTAAAATATAATTCAAAAAAATATTCGTTTTGCACTTTTCAAAAGAAAACATACAAAACGAATATTAATAAATGTTAAAACACAATTCACGATTTACATTTAACATTTCACTAAAATTTATAATTAATCGTGGTTTTCTATTTGCTTGTAAGCATCGATTACCTTTTTAACCAATCTGTGGCGAACGATATCTTTATCATCCAAATAAATAATTCCGATACCTTCAATGTCTTTTAGAACCAAAAGTGCTTCTTTAAGACCAGAAATGGTTCTTCTCGGCAAATCGACCTGACCTGGATCGCCAGTAATCATGAATTTGGCATTTTTCCCCATACGGGTCAAAAACATTTTCATTTGTGAGTGAGTGGTATTCTGAGCTTCATCAAGAATTACAAAAGCATTGTCAAGAGTTCGTCCACGCATGAAAGCCAAAGGAGCAATCTGAATAATTCCTTTTAGGATATAATCTTCGAGTTTTTCGTTCGGAATCATATCTCGCAAGGCATCATAAAGCGGTTGCATGTAAGGATCAAGTTTTTCCTTCATATCTCCAGGCAAGAAACCAAGATTTTCACCTGCTTCAACTGCTGGACGCGTCAGAATGATTCTTTTTACTTCCTTATCCTTTAGCATTTTTACAGCCATTGCAACTCCCGTGTACGTTTTTCCTGTTCCGGCTGGACCTACCGCAAAAACCATATCGTTCTTTTTTACAGTATCAACCAGCAATTGCTGATTTGGAGTCATTGCCTTCACAATCTTACCGCCAACACCATGAACTAAGATTTTGTCATGATCGTAAGCTCTCTTTTCGTCCTGACCATCACTCATTATTACACGCTCAATTACATTATCGTCAATATTGTTGTAACGTGTAAAGTGAAGCATTAATCTTTGAAATCTTTTTTCGAATTCGTCTAAAACTTCTTTTTCGCCAAATGCTTTTAAAGTTGTCCCTCGCGCTACGATTTTAAGCTTTGGGTAATACTTTTTAATTATTTCTAAATGGCTGTCCTGCGCGCCCCAAAATTCTTTGGGTGCAATATCTACTAGCTCGATTATTCTTTCGTTCAAATGAAGTAGTTTTAAATTAAAAATTCCTTTTAATATTTAGTGGTTGTCGGGTCTTTTTTATAGTCACACTATTTGGTCGCAGTTTTCAGTTTTTTTGTTTCTTAACTTAAATACGTGTTTCTGAATATTGTAACTTGCAAATACTTTAAAAATCACAATTTGTCTTTTCTTTCTTTCAATTTGTGTTTACTATTATTAGCTTTGCATTTCTCAAATTTAATGAAAATTAGATTTAAATACTATCAATAGTTATAAACAAAAATATGTCAATAATTACCCTTACTACAGACTACGGCTTAAAAGATCACTTTGTGGGGTCGCTGAAGGGTAAAATACTTTCTGAAAATCCAGAGGTTCAAATCATTGACATTTCTCATGACATTGATCCCTTTAATACTGCCGAAGCAAGTTACATTATTGGCGCAGCTTATATGAGCTTCCCAAAAGGCACTGTTCACCTTATTGGCGTTGATATTGAACGCAATAAAGAAAACCAACATATTGCTATGCAATGGAACGATCACTACTTTATTTGTGCCGATAACGGAATCCTGAGTATGCTTACGCAGAAAATCGTTCCGCAAAAAATCGTGGCAATCAATATTCATGATCGTTTCCCGATTGAAGCTACAGATTTGGATATCTTCATTCAGGTTGCTTCTCACTTATCAAAAGGTGGTTTACTGAATGTAATCGGAAAAGAAATTCAATCTATTAAGGAAGCGACCGAACTGCAAGCTCTAGTTGCCGATGACGGAAATTCTATAAAAGGAAACATTATTTATATCGATCATTTTGGAAACGTTGTAACGAATATTTCTAAAAAACAATTCTTAGAAATTTCACGCGGACGTCCGTATGAAATTGTAATGAATCCAAAAAGCATCAAAACAATTCTGCCAAATTATTCGGCTATTGCAACCTCTGATAAATATCCGATAAAAACATACGAAGGAGAAAAATTGGCTATTTTTAACGAAGCTGGTTTTCTTGAAATTGCTATTTTCAGAAGTAATCCTTCTAAAGTGGGTTCTGCAAATAGTCTTCTTGGTTTGAATTATCGTGATGTGATTACCATTAAATTCTCCTAAAATTAATTCTTAGACTTTATTTTTTTGCTCGCAGATTTCACTGATTGAGCAGATATACACTGATTTTTTTGTGCTTTCTGTCATTTCGACGAAGGAGAAATCTTCGCAAGAAACTCCACAAAAAAAGTCGCCAAGCTTTATAGAGCTACTAGTAAAGATTTCTCCTTCGTCGAAATGACAATATTGTCTAAAAAAAGTATTCAAAATATTTATAAAAACAATAATCTATTTTGGTATTTTTGCGCACCTGTAATGCTTTAGATAATTCAAAAAATCTAAGATCAACAGTCTAAAATTTTAAATTACAAACATGTTTGTTCGAATAGTAAAAATGAGTTTTCACGAAGAAAAAATTCCCGATTTTCTGGAGAATTTTGAATCGGTGAAAGAGAAAATACGAAATGCAGAAGGAAATCGTTTTTTAGAATTGTATCAGGACAGAAATGATAAATGTATCTTTTTCACATACAGTTATTGGGAAACTGAAGAAGATTTAGAAAAATACAGAAATTCTGAACTGTTTAATACCGTTTGGGATTTTACAAAAAAACTATTCAATGCAAAACCAGAAGCTTGGAGCGTTGACAAACTGGTGAGCTTAAATTAGTTTCAGGTTTAAGGTTTCACGTTAAGCGTGCAACCTGAAACTTGAAACGTGAAACAATAAAAAAACAAAAAACACGAATGAAATCAATCATTTTAAGAGAAATAAAATCCTTTTTTGGTTCTCCTATTGGCTATTTGGTCATTGCAATATTCTTAATCAGCAACGGGCTCTTTTTATGGGTTTTCGAAGGAGATTATAATATATTAAATACAGGTTATGCCGATTTAACTCCGTTTTTTACATTAGCTCCTTGGATTTTAATTTTCTTAATTCCAGCCGTAACCATGAGAAGTTTCTCTGACGAAAAAAAACAAGGCACTTTAGAATTACTTTTGACTAAACCTTTATCAATTTGGGAAATCGTAAATGGTAAATTTTTCGGTTCGTTTTTATTGATCATTTTAGCGATTATACCAACTTTAATTTATGTAAAAGTAATTTCAGATTTAGGTTCGCCAGAAGGCAATATTGACATGGGAAGCACAATTGGCTCTTATTTCGGTTTATTGTTTTTAATTGCTTCTTATTCAGCAATCGGAATCTTTACTTCTACCCTTTCGGAAAATCAGATTGTGGCTTTTATTGTTGCCGTTTTCCTATGCTTTTTCTTTTATTTTGGTTTTGAAGGCTTAGCTTCTTTAATTCCTAGTTCAAACAGTTTTATTTCGGTTTTAGGAATGCAAAATCACTTTAAAAGTATGAGCCGCGGTGTAATTGATACTCGAGATATTATTTATTTTTTGAGCATTGCAATCGCTTTTTTGTCTTTTACCGTTTATAAATTAAAATCTTTTAAAGCCTAATGAAACTATCTACAAAGCAAAATTTAAAGACATTAGGTATCACTATTTTTATTTTAGTTGTTCTAAATGTACTTGGAACCTTATTTTTTCACCGTTTTGATTTAACCAAAGACAAACGTTATACATTATCACCAACTTCGTTAGGAATTGTAAAACAGGTCCAGAATCCGCTTTCTATAAAAATTTATATGGCTGGCGATCTTCCTGCAGATTTTAGACGTTTACAACAGGAAACCAAACAGTTATTAGAAGAATTTCAAGCTTACAACAACAATATTGTTTTCGAATTTGTTGATCCGTTAGAAAATGAAGAAGAAAGCGAAGAGTTGACAAAATCACTTTTCCAAAAAGGATTAACTCCTGTAAATATTACGGTTGACGATAAAGGAAAACAGTCTCAAGCTATGGTTTTTCCTTGGGCAGTGGCGGTTTACAATAACAAAGAAGTTAATATTCCTTTATTGAAAAATATAATGGGGTCTTCTACTACACAAAAAGTAATTGGATCAATTCAGCATTTAGAATATTCTATTGCTGATGCGATCAATAAAGTGACTAAAAACAAACAGAAAAAAGTTGCCATCATAAAAGGAAACGGTGAATTGAACGAAATTCACGTTGCTAAAATGTTGATGCAAATTCGCGAAAGTTATTTTATCGGACCTTTCACTTTAGATTCTGTTGCAAAAGATCCAAACGGAACTTTAAATGCATTAAAAAAATACGATTTAGCCATTATTTCTAAGCCAACAGAAAAATTCTCTGATGAAGAAAAAGAAGTATTGGATCAGTTTATTATGAACGGCGGAAAAACCATTTGGCTAATTGACCAAGTGGCTGCCGATATGGACAGTCTATACAATGATATGGGCGCGACTTTGGCATATCCAAGAGATTTAAATCTAAACGATATGTTCTTTAAATACGGATTCAGAATCAATCCTGATTTAATTAAAGATGAACAAGGAAGCCCAATTAAACTGGCAACTGGCGAACAAGGAAGCGCTACACAATATCAGGATTTTATTTGGAAATTTGCTCCACAGGTTTATCCAACTAGCACGCATCCTATTGTTAAAAATCTGGGTGGAATTAAATTCGATTTTGCGAATCCGATTGACACTTTGAAAAATGGAATTAAGAAAACTGTTTTATTGCAATCTTCTCAATATTCAAAAACAATTGGTTCTCCTGTAGAAGTTAACCTGAACATGGTTACTGAGAAAACAACCCCGCAGGATTATTTAAACAAAGGAAATAAACCGCTTGCTGTTTTACTTGAAGGTTCTTTTCATTCTGCTTTTGAAAATAGAATTCTGCCTTTCAAAGACAATTCGTTTACGGCACAAGGAAAACCAAACAAAATGATTGTTATTGCTGACGGAGATATTGCAAGAAATCAATTGGACAAAAACATGATGCCAGTAGAATTAGGTTACGACCAAAGAACTGGCCAATTATATGACAACAAAGACTTCATCATGAACTGCATCAATTATCTTCTTGATGATACAGGACTTATTAACATTAGAAGTAAAGATGTTGAACTGCCTTTATTGGACAAAGAAAAAGTTTATGAAAGCTATACCAAGACCCAATTCATAACTATCGGAGTACCAATTCTAATTTTAACAGTTTTTGGACTTGTTTTTACTTTTGTAAGAAAAAGAAAATACAGCAAATAGATGTTAATAAAAAAATGTAATACTTTAGATAGTTTAAGATATATTTGTAATCCGTATATTTAGCCCTTTATTTGCTAAAGCATCCATCAAAAAAATAAAATAAAACAGATGAAATTTATAGTATCGAGTTCGTACTTATTAAAACAATTACAAGTTTTAGGTAGTGTAATCAATAGCAATAATACGTTGCCTATTTTAGACAACTTTTTATTTGAACTAAACAGCAATGAGTTGACCGTTTCGGCTTCAGATCTTGAAACGACAATGTCAGCTACATTATCGATCGATTCTACAAGTAAAGGAAGTGTAGCTGTTCCAGCTAAGCTTTTGCTTGAAATTTTAAAAACTTTCCCAGAACAGCCGTTAACTTTTACAGTTGAAGATAACAATACAGTAGAGATTAGTTCAAACTCTGGTAAATATGCATTGGCTTACGCTGCAGGAGAAGAATTTCCTAAAGCAGTAAGTCTTGAAGATCCATCTGTAACACTTGTTCCTGCAGAAGTTTTGGCAACTGCAGTAAGTAAAACTATTTTTGCTGCTGGAAACGATGATTTACGTCCAGTAATGTCTGGAGTTTTCTTCCAGTTTTCGCCAGAAGGATTAATTTTCGTAGCTACAGATGCTCATAAATTGGTAAAATATGCACGTACAGATGTAAAAGCTTCTCAAGTAGCAGATTTTATTATGCCTAAAAAACCATTAAACATTTTAAAAAGTATTTTAGGAACTTCTGATGCTGAAGTAAAGATTGAATACAACGATTCAAATGCGACTTTCTCATTTGACAATTACATCTTAATGTGTCGTTTAATAGATGGAAAATACCCAAATTACGAAGCGGTAATTCCGAAAGAAAATCCAAACAAATTAATGATTGACCGTTCTTTATTCTTAAGTTCAGTTAAACGTGTTGCGATTTTCTCTAACAAAACTACACACCAAATTCGTTTAAAAATTGCTGGAGCAGAATTAAATGTTTCTGCAGAAGATATTGACTACTCAAACAAAGCAGAAGAAAGATTGACTTGTGATTATCAAGGAGATGATTTACAAATTGGCTTCAACTCTCGTTTCTTAACTGAGATGCTGACTAATCTTCAATCTGACATGATTATGCTTGAAATGTCATTACCAAATAGAGCTGGTATTTTAACGCCAGTAGATGGTTTGGAAGAGGGAGAAACTGTTACCATGTTGGTAATGCCTGTAATGTTAAATAGTTAACATTAAAGTTTCTTTCTGTTACAGGGATATTTTTTAGTTTCAATATAAAGATCTATCATTGTAAAAAAAAAGATATCGCTATTAACCAACCATTTTTTATACCTAGAAACCGCAATTCTCCTAAAGAGTTGCGGTTTTTTATTTGAGGTTGTTTTTGTTTCAAGTTTCAGGTTTCACGTTGATATACTATGCGTATAATTTGTAACACAGAGTACGCTAAGGTTACGCAAAGTTCGCTAAGATTATTTTTTAGGATTCTTTTGGAATGCAAAGCACACAAAGCTTTGTGTGCTTATACTCTTTATAAAGACTTTAGAGAAAAGGAAACTTTGTGACCTTTGCGTAAAACCTTTGCGAACTTTGCGGTTAGAAAAACACAAAGCATATCAACCTGAAACCCGAAACCTGAAACTTGAAACCTAAAACTTGAAACAACAATTTTCCGTATCTTTGCAATATGAAAATAGAAATTTGGTCGGACATCATGTGTCCGTTTTGTTATATCGGAAAAAGACAATTGGAAACTGCATTAGCAGATTTTCCAAATAATGAGTTTGAAATTGAATGGAAAAGCTTTCAGTTAGATCCAACTATTACTTCAAAACCTGATATGGACGTTTATACGTTTTTAGCAGAAAGAAAAGGCATGTCGATTGAACAATCTAAAGAAATGCACAAAGGCGTAACAGAGCGCGCTAAAAGTGTTGGTTTGCATTATAACTTTGACAAAGCGGTTATCTCTAATTCCTTAAATGCCCATAGAATCATTCAATTGGCTAAAACCAAAAATATGGGTGACAGAATGGAAGAGATATTCTTTAAAGCTTATTTTACAGACGGAGAGGATTTAAATAACGGTCTTACTTTAATTAAATTAGGAATTGAAGCTGGCTTAGAAGAAAATGAAATCAGAGAAGTGCTAGAAAGCGATTCTTTATTCTTAAAAGAAGTTCAGTCAGATATTAAAGAAGCAGGCGAAATTGGTGTTCAAGGCGTTCCTTTCTTTGTGTTTGACAGAAAATATGCTGTTTCGGGTGCTCAGCCTGTTGAAACATTTGTAAAAACAATTCAAGAGGTTTTAAAATAAGCTTTAATCTTATAAAATTTAAAAGCGTGCTGTCTATATATAAACAGCACGCTTTTATTATTTAGTCTTTTCAATAAACTAAAAAATTAATGACCTGCTCTACCTTTTGAATCTGTTGATTTTGTTGTAGAGCTTTTTCCTCTAGAACCATTCATAGATTTTTGAGTTTTTCCAGAATCTTTCATTCCAGATTTCGAATCTTTTCTTGAAGTTTCCATAATGTTATAATTTTTTAAATTATTAGTTATACAAAGTTGCAAAATACATAAGTGTTCATTTTACAGAATCATACTTGAATTTTACAAAATGCGACTTAACTTAAAATTTCTTTGCAAACAAATCATGTAAGATTAAAAGTAAATCTTATAATTTTTTTAGGCAGCTTATTTTCAAATTTGTATATATTATTTTGAAACATTTACTAATTTAAAATAGCAGCCATGAAAACAGATTCCCAAAAAAGAGAAACTGCAAGATTAAATGATTATAAATGCAGTAAACCCCATCATATTGATACAGCTCATGAAAATGAAGCTATGGATCAAGAATTTACTTCAGGACAAGATCAAGATAATCATTACAGAAATCAATGCGATCATTTCTCTAATGATTCTTATGAAATCATAGAAAGCGGACTAAATCTGGCTGAGGATAATACGCCTTATTCTTCTTATGATAACACAAATCCTTATAACAGTTACAATTTAGATAATGAGGATGATAAATATAACTATCTTCCTCACTACAGAAATTTACAATACTAAAATTCCATAACAACTACGTCTACAAAAAATGATCTCGAAATTATGAGTGAACACTTATCTAATGAATCCTTCTATTTTAGTTATTGGCGAAAATGAAATTATTTTAATAAATAAAAACAATTGAAGAGAATATATTACCTCAATAACAATCCTTTAAAAACTATTATTTAAAGAAAAAATAAAACCCCAGTAAAAATAAATTTACTGGGGTTTCTTGTTTAACTCTAAATTGTAATCAGAAAATAAACATTATTGTTCGTCATTATTCATGGCAGACATCAGTAAAGTGTAAGCATTCTTTATAACTACTTTTGAAGAACTAGAAATGGCCTCAGAAATAATCTGGTTATAACCTTCGTTCTTCACTCCAGACTTCACTTCTATCATTTGAAACTGATTATTTCCAAGTTCTGTAAACACATAAAATTTACCTTCCCAACGCACTACAGCATCTTCTGGAACTGTCAATGCTTTTTGGTTTTCAATTTCAACTTCCGCATTCACAAACAAACCAGGCAGTAAAGCCGGATTGTATGTATTCACTTTACAGATAATTTCAGCTGCACGGTCTCCATTTAAACTTTGATTTATAAAAGCAATTTTTGCTCCATATTTCTTAGTGTCAGAAGCATTCGCATAAACCATCACATTCTGTCCTACCGAAAGTGAAGCAACATCTTTTTCGAATGCATTTAAAGTCAATACAATGTCTTTTTTATCGATTAATTCAAAAAGCATATCAGTTGGATTTACATATTTTCCGATATTGACATTTACTTTAGAAACCAAACCATTAATTGGCGAAATGACTTTTATGGTTTTACTTATATTATTAACGTTTAATGTTTTAGCATTAATTCCTAATAAGTTTAATTTTTGTTCTAAAGAAGACATTGTGATGCGTTGCGTACGCATTTCGGTTGTAATCTGCTCCAAAACCTTATCACTCGCAGCCTTGTTTAGATTAAGTTCTTTTTGTCTTTTGTGTTCGTTTTGTGCCAATTCAAACTTTTCTTTAGCCATAAGATAATCTTGCTGCAATTCGATGAACTGCATATCTTCTAAAACGGCCAAAACTTGTCCTTTCTGCACATTCATTCCAGCAATTAAATTGGTGCTTTTTACATAACCTCCCAACGGAATACTAATACTTATCACGCTTTTTGGCGGAACAGTTACTGTTCCTTGCAGTTGCAAAATCTCTTTTACATTTTTCAAAGTCGGATTACCGCTTACTAATCCAGCGTTTTTAACCTGTTCAGGACTTAATTTAATGATATTAATGCTTTTAGTTTCAGCATCTTTATTTTCTTCCGTTTTCTTATTTCCGCAGGACAATAGAAATATAGCGCCTATAAACGCTGCAATATATTTTTTCATTTTAAATATTATTTAGATTTTGAAGAGTTACAACTGCTTTATTGTAAGCATTGAGTGCGTCAAGATATTCGCTTTTGATTGTAATAGCTTGATTTACTACTAAAACCCATTGCAGATAATCAATATCACCATTTTGCAACTGACTGCTTGAAGCCTCAATAATGGTCTGTGCATTTTTTAAACCTTCTTTTTCGTAGTATTCTAAACTTTCCTGATATTTTTTCACTTCTCGATCAGCATTTTCCAGATTGGTTTTCATCTCAATTTTAGCTGCTTCAGAAAGCTCAACATAACTCTCATATTCTGCCTTTGCTGCACGCTTTCGTTCTGTCTGACTTGTAAAGAAAATTGGAATTGAAAGCCCAGCATTTATATAATTAAATCTTTGTGAACTATCATAATACACTTCCTGACCAGAAGTATTAGTTTGAGCACCAATAATGCTTAAATTATTATACCCTAAAGTAATTTCTGGAAGCAGTTTTGCACTTTCTGTTTTCCATCTCCACTTTGCAGATTCAGACTCAAACTGTGAACGCTGAACAGCTGGAAGATTCTCTGTTTTTAGATTTTCAATTAATGACAGATTCAAAACTGCTTTTACTTTTTCTCTTTTCGGAGCATAGACTACTTTATCTTGAAGAACAGAATTAAACAGATTTAAGGCAATTTCAATGTCTCGGTTTACCATTACCAATTGATTGCTATAAAATTGTCTAGCAGACTGCGAAGCACTTTTTTCCAAAACATTGGCTTCACCAGCTTTAAATCGTAAATCAGACTTTTTCTCCATAATTCTATAAATCGAATCAGCATAAACCAAAAGTTCTTTTTTGCTTTCGAGCCATAAATAATCGTAATAACTGTTACGAACTCTGGTTTTAATTTCCTGAGAAGTCAGTTGCACTTCAGCTTTAGCTTTATTAAAATCAGCTTGCAGTGCTTTCTTCTGATTGCTGTAAACAGTAGGGAAAGCAAAAGTTTGGCTGATTCCAAAACGAGTATCTTTCTGCGCGCTATTAAATTGACCATAATCAGCATCTATTTGTGTCTGCGGAAGATTATAAGCCGTTTTCTGCAAATGGCTTTTGGACTGTTCGTTTAACTTTGCCGATTTAATTATTCTGTTATTCTGAATCGCAATTGAAATTGATTCGTCTAACGAAATTGGTAATTGTTGTGCATTTGCCATATTACCAATAAAAAGAAAGCCTAATAAAATGGTTAGATTGTTCATGTGTTTTTTTCTCTTTTTCGTAAAAACTTTAGCGTGGTATGTCATTAAATAAATCGCTGGAAGTACAAACAATGTTAAAAGAGTTGCTGTCACCAATCCGCCGATTACAACGGTTGCTAGCGGACGCTGTACCTCTGCTCCTGCTCCGTTGCTTAATGCCATTGGCAAAAATCCTAAAGAAGCTACAGCTGCGGTCATTAAGACCGGACGCAATCTATTTTTGGTTCCTAATAGAATAATATCAAATGGATCTGTGATTTCGCCATGTTTTTGAATTCGGTTGAATTCAGATATCAAAACGATTCCGTTTAATACAGCTACTCCAAAAAGCGCAATAAATCCGACTCCTGCAGAAATACTAAAAGGCATATCTCTCATAACTAATGCAAAGACACCTCCAATTGCGGAAAGCGGAATTGCGGTAAAAATGATAATTCCTTCTTTAAAGGATCTAAAGGCAAAATACAACAGAGCAAAAATCATTAATAAAGCAGCGGGAACTGCAACTCCCAATCTTGCTTTGGCTTGCTGTAAGTTTTCAAAAGCACCACCATACGTAATATAATAGCCTGGATCAAACTTAATTTGTTGATTTACTTTTTTCTGCAATTCTTCTACAATCGATTGTACGTCTCTACCTCGAACATTAAATCCGACGATGATTCTGCGTTTTGCATTTTCTCTCTGAATCTGATTTGGCCCTTCTACTTCATCTACTTTTGCTACTTGATAAAGCGGAATCTGCATTCCAGATGGTGTTGCAATTAACAGATTTCGAACATCTTCGATGCCTTTTCTTCCGTTATCTTCCACACGAATCACCATATCAAAACGTTTTTCACCTTCGTAAATACTTCCGGCAACAGCACCTGCAAAAGCGGCATTAATCGTAGCATTTACGTCTGCAACACGTAAACCATATTTGGCCATTTCTGCCCAATTGTAATCAATTACGATTTGAGGCATTCCGGTTACTTTTTCGACATATAAATCGGCTGCACCATCAACAGTTTTGCTAATTGCTCCTAGTTTTTCAGCATATTCTGAAAGTTTCTGAAGATCTTCTCCGTAAATTTTACAAACCAAATCCTGCTTGGCTCCTGTCATTAATTCGTTAAAACGCATCTGAACCGGAAACTGAAATCCTGTTGTAACTCCAGGCGCAATTCTTTTAACGGTCTTCGTCATTTTATCAGCCAATTCGGGGAATGAAGAAGCGCTTGTCCATTCTGATTTGTCTTTTAAAACAATAATCATATCTCCACCTTCAATTGGCATAGGATCGGTTGGAATCTCGGCGCTTCCAATTCTCGAAACCACCTGCTGCACTTCTGGAAACTCCTTTTTAAGTTCTTTAGAAATCTTTGTAATTGTTTCTGTTGTTGTAGAAAGATTAGTTCCTAAAAGCAAACGCGTTTCTACTGCAAAATCACCTTCTTCCAATTGTGGAATAAATTCTCCTCCCATTCTTCCAAACAATAAAACTGCAATTCCAAAAAGCACAAATGCTCCAATGACAATTGCCTTTCTAATGTTTAAAGCTTTTGTAAGCCATCCTTCATAAGCATTTTCTAATCTTTCCATAATACGGTCAGAAAGATTCTTTTTATGGCTGATTTTTTTGCTTAAAAACAAAGCGCTAACCATTGGAACATAAGTAAGCGATAAGATGAAAGCTCCTAAAATGGCAAATGCAACCGTCTGGGCCATTGGTTTGAACATTTTACCTTCAATTCCTTGTAAAGAAAGAATTGGCAAATACACAATCAGAATAATGATTTGTCCAAAAACCGCGGCATTCATCATGCGCGCAGCAGATCCTGTCACTTCTTTATCCATTTCGTCCTGAGAAATATTCGAAACAGATTGGTATTTTTTTGAACTGTGAAGATGGTGCAGAATGGCTTCTACAATAATTACGGCGCCATCTACAATTAATCCAAAATCTAGAGCACCAAGACTCATAAGGTTTCCGCTTACGCCAAAAGTATTCATCATAATAATGGCAAAAAGCATTGCGAGCGGAATAACCGAAGCAACAATAAAACCTGCTCTAAGATTTCCGAGGAATAAAACCAGAATTAGCACAACAATTAAAGCACCTTCAATTAGGTTTTTTTCTACTGTTCCAATGGCATTATCAACCATTTTTGTTCGATCTAAGAAAGGTTCAATCTTTAAACCGTCAGGAAGGATTTTTTCTATTTCGGCAATTTTATCTTTTACATTGACAATAACATTGTTGGCGTTTTCACCTTTCAGCATCATTACAATTCCGCCAACAGATTCTCCGTATTCATCTGTTGTTAAAGCACCATAACGAATTGCCGAGGAAATCTTAACATCAGCAACATCTTTAACTAAAATCGGGAGACCTCCTTGTGTGCTTTTAACCACAATGTTTTCAATATCTTTAATACTTTTAGCTAAACCAGTACTTCTAATATAAGATACCGTTGGTCCTTTCTCAATATAAGCTCCTCCTGTATTTTCATTACTACTATTTAGAGCAGTAAAAACTTCACTAATCGTTAAGTTTTGTGCTTTCAATCTTGCTGGATTTACAGCAATTTCATACTGTTTTAATTTTCCACCAAAAGTTGAAACATCGGCAATTCCAGCAGTTCCTAAAAGTTGCCTTCTAATTGTCCAATCTTGGATTGTTCTAAGATCTTCTAGAGAATATTTCTCTTCATAACCAGGTTTTGGTTTTAGAACATATTGATATATTTCTCCCAAACCAGTAGTTACTGGAGCCATTTCGGGTCTGTTGGCATTTCTATCGATTTCTACTTGCTGCAGTCTTTCTGTAATTTGCTGTCTAGCCCAATACACATCGGCATCGTCTTCAAAAACAACACTTACTAATGAAAGTCCGAATCGCGAAATACTACGACTTTCTTTAAGATGCGGAATATTGCTAATAGCTTGTTCGATCGGGAAAGTGATCAACCTTTCAACATCTTCAGCTCCAAGAGATGGCGCTGTGGTAATAATTTGCACCTGATTGTTTGTGATGTCTGGCACGGCATCAATCGGCAATTGGGTAACCTCATACACACCGTAGACAATCCACAGCAGTGTAAAGATTCCAATTGCCAGTTTGTTCTTAACTGAGAACTGAATTACTTTATTAAGCATAATGTATTTATTAAAAAATAATAGATGAGCCACTAGAAACGATGTGTTTCAGCGACTTCAATAAAAATTTTAAAAAATATTTATGCTACCGGTGGTCGGAATAAAGAAAGCAGATTGGGATCTGAATGAAGATTAGATCTGTAAGTTGGAATTTTTAATTGCGGTAATTCTAGATTAAAAGGAACTGGAAGTAAGTCCTTGTCATCTAAAATAAAAACAAAATGAAACGAACTACTGCTAATTGTTTTAAAAGGAAGCTGCATATCGCGATCTGCGTCATTATCCTTTAAATCTTCTCCCCAATAATGCATAGACAAGAAATCGATGAAACTTAAGTCCATCAGCTTTTTATGCTCTTGAAAATGCTCAATCAGTATTGGCAGTTTATAAAACTGCTGTACAAAACTGCTGTTTGAAGCTATTAGAAAGATAAATATGTAGACAATTTGTTTTCGCACAAGGCAAATTTAGCCCAAATAATATAATTTTTCACTATGAAAAATAGGTTGAATATATTTTTTAACAATTTAGATTTATTGGGATAATCCTTCTAATTGCTGAAAAACAGGAATTAAAGCTTTTCCTTTCTCTGTCAAATTATATTCAATGTGGAGTGGTTTTAGCTTAATTGTGTTTTTTTCCAAAAGACCTTCCTCCTCTAGCTCTTTTAAGGCTGTAGAAAGTGATTGTTTGTTAGAACCCTGAATCTGACGCAGTAAATTATTAAAACGCAAAGGCGCTTCTACAGCAAGACGGAAAATTTCTGCCTTCCATTTTCCAGATAACATTTTTAGCAGCCTTTGCGCTGGACAAGTTTCTTTTTCTTCCATAATGGTTTTGGGTAGTCAAAAAAATCTGACTTATTGTTTGGGAAAGTTTTTTAATTAAAATTTGTTGTTATTCTAAAGTAAAAATAGAAAATGAAAACAAAGAAACCAAGCGAAATGAGCATCGAAGAGCTCTTAAAAATGCAGAAAACTATTAAAGCAACAATCAAAATTTTGATACTAATCGCCATCTTACTGCTAATCATTATTGTATTGGTTTTTCTCGAAAAGGGATTATTAAGTCTAATAATATTTCCTTTCTCAATGGCTTTTCTTATTACCCACTCTAATTTTCTTAAAGAAATTCAGCAGGAAATTGCGTCAAGAGATTTGGAATAAAAAACCTCTGATAAATATTCAGTTATAGCTTTTAAATTTAGTTTTTCTTAACTGAAAGTCTACTAAAAAAAATTAATTTTGGGACCACAATATAAGCCCCAAAATTATGATTATACAAAAAAGAACTTTTTATTTTTTCTCTCTATTTTTACTTCTTTTCTTCTCACAGCTCAATTACGCACAAGAGCAAAAAAACACTAAAAAAGAAAGCCGCGGGAGGTTATTTAATGACACCACAGCTACAGACAGCGATTACTTAATGGCAATCGAGAAAGCAGGTGAAGTATTAGAATCTGCCTATAATGACATTGATTTCGCAGGTGATACCCGCCATCTTTTTGGCGATATGAAACGTACAGAAAGCAAGTTAGATTTAATTTTAGCCAGCTTAAAAGGAGCCAATCCTAATGTGCGCAATCAGCAGATGTACCGTATTGTGCTTCAAGAAATTCAACAAGAATTAGAAGAACAGAACAAGGCCATCAATGACCGAAATCAAAATCTTGAAAACATCAAGAAACATGTAATTGATCTGCGCAAAGACAAAACATTAATTACTTTATTAAAAGATACTATACGTCGTAAGCAATTTCAGAAAGAATTCGGAAATCTTAGAAAAAGGTACCTTGCTACTGATAGTCTGATGACTAAAAACCAGACTACTTTAAACAACAAAAAAAGACTTACAGTACAACGTAAAATTTCGGTTTCTAATGCTTTAGCAACTGTTGAAAGCAAACTAGAAAAGTCCGGAATCAGTATATTCAAAAAAGAATATCCATCTTTATGGCAGATTAACGACACTGCTACTAAGAAAAGGGTAACTCACAACATTAAAGCAAAAATTATAATTGAAGAAAATGTCGCAGCTTACTATCTAAGCTATAAAGCAGGCGGACTTATAACTTTGTGCTTCTTTATGGGACTTTTGTTTTGGTATATTTCCCGAAACATTAAATACCTTAAAACAAATGGCTACGCCGAAAACCTTTTGCTTTTAAATTTCAAATACTTAAATCGCGGTGCTTTGCTTCCGGTTTTGGTTATCGCATTAAATATTGCTGTAGTCACTAATTTGTATGCTCCTGCTCTATTCTTAGAATTAATTCAGCTTTTCTTACTTGGAGTTTTAATCTTCCTTTTCAAGAATCAGTGGTCTGGTGTTGCTATGAGAAACTGGCTTTTCCTTTTAGGATTATTCTTTGCGCTTTGCTTTTTGGACTTATTTATCACAATCGGATTATTGCAGCGTTTTGCTTTTGTTGCGATCAATATTTTAGGAATCCGTTACGGTTTAGTTCAGATCAAAACACTTAAAGAAGAACTTTATATAAAAGGCTTTTTTAAATGGGCAAGTATCATTTTTATCGGATTAAATATTTTATCTATTCTTTATAATCTATTCGGAAGAGTTTCTCTTTCTAATATGTTAAGTCTTACTGCTTTTATTTCGCTTACTCAAATTGTTGCTTTAAGCGTTCTTTTGAAGATTATTTTGGAAATTATTTTACTCCAAATTTATACCACTAGAGTAAAAAGAGGAATTGAAAAAATGTTTGATTATGAAAGTTTATCAGATACGCTAAAAAGACCTTTTATCATTGTAATTAGTTACATGTGGCTAATTGTGATTGCTTCAAATTTGAACATTTGGGAATCGCTTCGTGCTTCTTTAACTAAACTTTTAAGCCATCCGAACACAATTGGAAGCATTACGTTTACACTTGGAAATATCGTTTTATTCTTTGTTATTATTTGGGCAGCGCATTTGCTTCAAAAATATGTTGCTTATTTCTTTGGTGAAATTGATGATGAGAATGAAGAAAACATTAATAAGAGACAACATTCAAAATTGCTTATTACGCGATTGGTAGTCCTTATAAGTGGTTATCTTCTCGCTGTTGCGGCGTCTGGAATGCCTTTAGATAAACTGAGCATACTTTTAGGTGCTTTAGGTGTCGGTGTCGGACTTGGACTTCAAAACATTGTCAATAATTTCGTGTCGGGAATTATCTTGATTTTTGACAAACCAATTCAAGTTGGTGACGTTGTTGAAATTAGCTCAGAATCTGGCCGTATTAAATCGATGGGATTGAGAACAACTAAAATCAATGCGCCAAACGGTGCCGAAATCATTATCCCAAATGGTAACTTATTGTCTCAAAACATTACCAATTGGACTTATACAGACAATTTTAAATTGGTTGAAATTACTTTTGAAATCAACGGAGAAACAATTCCTGAGGAAATTAATATCATTGTAAATGACACACTTTCCAACCTTCCGCTAGTAAACAATTCAAAACCATCACAAATATATTACAGCTCAATTTCTGATGGAAAATATAAACTCTTAATCAAGTTCTGGTGCAGTATTTACAGAACGGAAGAAACCATAAGTTCCGCTAGACAAGAGCTTTATCTAAGCTTCAAAAATAAAGGCTTGACATTCTCAAGTTAAAACACAAAAAAAGGCAGTAACGAGTTACTGCCTTTTTTATTGCATAAAACAATGTTTTTTGTCCTAAAATATTGAAATTATTTTCTTACTTTTAAGGTATTATGTTAAATAATAGCATGTTAGTAAAAAACACGTATAAACCCGTGTACCCACAATTTAGTTATAAAGTAATTTAGCACTCAAGTGAAACACGATCAAAACTAATACTAACTATTAAATCTTAAAAAATTATGGAAGTCTTTCTTGGAACAATTTTAGGTTTCGGATTTAATTTTCCTCCTAGAGGATGGGCATATTGTAATGGACAACTCATTGCAATCAGTCAAAACACAGCTTTATTTTCATTACTGGGAACAATGTACGGCGGGGATGGTGTGAATACATTCGGTCTTCCAGATCTAAGAGGAAGAGCTCCTATCCATTTTGGTCAAGGGCCTGGCTTAAGCAATATCATACAGGGTGAAAGAGCGGGTACTGAAACTACTACTTTAACAACATTAAACCTTCCTGCTCACGTGCATGCTCTTACAGGTGGAACAGCAGCGGTAACTGTAACTGCGACTAGTATTACAGGAGGTACAATTTCTAATGAAACTGATGGCGGAAACAATTCTTTTGCTTCAGGTGGCTCAACACCAAGTATCTACAGTGAACCAGGAGGATCAGGAACTGCTAAAATTGGTGGTTTAGCTGGAACTGCAACACTTGGCGGTACTACAGCACCAACTGGAGGCACCAGTCCTTTTAGCATACGCGATCCATATCTTGCAATAAATTTTTGTATTGCAACAAGTGGAATTTTCCCTTCTAGAAACTAATAAATTCAAAATAGAGGCATTTTTTGCCTCTATTTTTCAATATCATTTTATGAATAACGACGTTAAAATAGGAATTTTAATATCAAAGTCTCAACAGTACCCTTCACTAGATAAAGATTTTATGAGAGGTTTAAAACTCAATAATCTAAATGTAAAATTTTATGTAGAAAGCATTGGTATTGGCGCAGATGAGAAACTAATAATTGACAAAATACAGAAACTTAACTTTCAAGAAGATATATCAATTATAATTGGTTTCCTAGGGCATCATAACATGTCTGACGTTTATCAATATGCTTCTAATAATGATATCTTATTATTAGCTGCAGATTTGGGAGCAACAATCCCGTATCAATCTACATATAAAGGCATATATATAAACTCTGTGGGACTAACTGAATCTTGCTATCATTTAGGCAGATATTTTTCAGATAAAAAATATAAAATAGCAACTTCTACATCATTTTATGATTCGGGATATGGGATGCTTCATGCCTTAGAATATGCTTTTAAGGAGCAAAATCATTTTACAGGGCATTACATAACTCCCTTTAATCCTAGAGAAAATGAATCTTCTTATATGGATGAAATTATAAATGCGCAACAGCCTAACGCTGTTTTTGCTTTTTATAGCGGTTTGTACGCAGAAGAGAATGCCGATTTTATGAAACAAAATAAAATCAATCAAAAGTATC
>Ga0308157_10002093_pt1 | contig 35192 bp, 40 predicted proteins | sample PhyBR1_FD_201035 | JGI IMG/M metagenome (GOLD analysis project Ga0308157, IMG submission 201035) | Phyllosphere microbial communities from UC Gill Tract Community Farm, Albany, California, United States - DLSLB.R1 | ecosystem: Host-associated > Plants > Phyllosphere > Unclassified | place: USA... | reverse complement strand
AATAAAGCTACTATGCCCCCAGCAAATCCATAGTAGGCATCTAATGGGTCGATTGTATTTAATATGGGTGACCAAAATTCATAGGCAAAGTTTAATGCCATCATGACAATCGAGAAATAGAGGATGTATTTGAACTTAATTCCTATTAATAACCATAAAAAGCAAGCGCCTGAAATGATCATATAGATAATGGAAAAATTTGAAATATGAAGATGAAAGTCTGGTAAATATTGATTGATGAAGTCAAATCGAAGAAATTCAAATTTTCGGGAGAAAAAGAGGAGACAGATAAATCCGAATAGGATTATATGAAAAATTGCTGCATAGATTGTTGGGTAGTATTTCAACTTCATAGTCCTTAATATAAACAAAAAAAGCAACCATATAGGTTGCTTTCAATATTAAATTTATTTATTAGGATACTAAAACTTCCTGACCTACAGGTGTTTTATCGGGATCTTTTTGAAGAATAACGGTTAAAACTCCTTCTTCATAACTTGCGTGTACATTATCAATTAATACTTGATCCTGTAATTGGAATGCGCGATTAAAAGCATCTACTTGTTGCTCCTGATAGATGTATTTTAACCCAGGTTCTAATTCTCCGGCTTTGCAACTAATGGTGAGTACTTGCTCAGTGATATTTACCTGAAACTGATCTTTTTTTCTTCCTGCCGCAAATACTTGAACTTGATAGAATTCATCATTCTCAGCGATATTTACGGGAATATAGGTCTTATTTTGTCCTCTGTTACCAAAAGGAGTTGATTCGTTGAACAGGTGATGTTGTAATTTTTCAAACTTTCTTCTGAAGTCTCCGCGACAATTTCTGTCTTGACCTTGATATCCTCTGTTATATGTGTCTTTGCTAAACATTTTCTTTTTTTCTTTTAATGATTTAATAAATAGGAACGATTTTCGGTGTATTTGCCTGTGAAGAATATTGCATTGGCATAATTGCATGTTGTGCGTAGCTTTGCGCGTATAAGCCAGGATGCATTGCTTCTTGTGATAGAGAAGCCGCTTTCATTCTGCGCTTCTGAATCTTCGACTGTACTAGAGCACCAATAGTAAAGAGTGCTGTGGCAAGTAAAAGGATTTTAAATATAAATCCTATTACTAGGGTTACTAATCCGATTACCGCTGTTATGACGAGTAATCGTGGTAGTATAAATTGAAGTTTATTTTTCATGTTCTTTTAATTATTTGTTTTTGTAAAGGCCTTTGTAGTGGTAGACGTATAACGTTCGCTTTTACTTTAAACTTTTTTGAAATTCTTCAATATTTTTTTCCAACTAAAATTTGCAGTGAGAATCAAAGCGGCGTTTCCATTCATCACGCAAACGCTGACGATCTTCCTCCGAAATATTCTCTCTATTGATTTCTCTGTTTTTAAACTTCCTTCTGAATCCTCCTGGTTTACCAAATCCTCGTCCGAATAATAGTTTGGATAACAGGAACAAACCAAATGCTTGCCAATAACTAATCGCTTTAAATCCAAAGATTTCGGGAATTAAGCTATTCCATAAAAATTGGAGCAGGGCAATCATCAGGAAGAAGAAGACTAGTATTGCTAGCCCTATAAAGATCTTTTTACCTTTTCTTTTACTACTCATAAATCTATTCATCACTTTTTAATTTTAAGAATTTAACTCATCATATAACCCACGCAAGCGAAGACGCAAATGTTTTACAGCATAGCTTTTCCGACTGATAATGGTTTTAAGGTTTTCATTTTCCTGATCCGCTATCTCCTGAAGGGTCATATCTTCGATTTCATTCATTATAAAAACTTTCTTTTGCTTTTCCGGTAACTCTTCCAAAGCTTTCATCAACTCGTCCCAGAAAATTTCTTTAAACATCTTGAGCTCCGGATTATTGGTTTCATCAGCTACGAGAAGATGGGCAATAGGGAAGGATTCATCATCACCAACATCCATTAACTCGTCTAATGATTCATTTTTCTTTTTTCGATAAGAATCCGTTATTTTATTTCTTGTCACCGAATATAGCCATGCACCGGCATTACCTAAATCATCTATATTGGTAACCCTTGAAAATTGATACCAAACCTCCTGCAGAATATCTTCAGCATCTGCCGCTCGGTTTACTCTCGCTTTTACAAAGCGTAGCAATTGGGCGCCATAAGTTTTGACGTTTTCCGTAAATGATTTGGCATTTTTCTCTGACATTATTTTTTGCTCTGCCCGGTCCATGTAAGCATAGACGAATCAAAAAGAATTTTACTTTAAATATTTCGGATATTATTTAAATGTAGGGAATATTTTGTCAGCTGTTTAAGGTTATTTGGTATAATTTTACGGAGAGATTATCGGCTAAAAACGCGACAATTCTAAAATTATCATTCGGACAAACTAGTAAGATTTGTTTGTAGAAAATTTTGCGATGTTAAGAATTTAATAACCTTTTGAAAAGGTATTATGAGAATTTAGGCAAAAAAATGTGGCAGAAACACGAATGCACTGCCACAGATTCTTAACATACTTATTTAAGAAGGGTAATTTCTAATTTATACTACTCTTACGTTTACAGCGTTTAAGCCTTTTTTACCATTTTCTACATCGTAAGTAACATTGTCGTTTTCACGTACTTCATCAATTAAACCAGTTGAATGTACGAAAACATCTTCTCCACCATCCTCTGGTGCAATAAAACCAAAACCTTTAGTGTTGTTGAAGAATTTAATTTTTCCTTGTTGCATTTTTGTATTGTATTAATTTATAAATTTTTTTACGGCATAAAGCCAATCCTAATGAGCAATTAAGCTCCCTTTAAATCACAATTGTTTGCAAGAAATGATGTGGTATTTATTGATCTGATTATTCAGTTCAAATTGGTACTGCACCTTTATAATGATAACAAAATTAGCAGCTGAAAAGGCGAAACTAAAAAAGAAAAGTAAACTGATCAGTTTCAGAAAAGCATCGGCAGAGCCTGATTATTGAGTAAAGGTACTATATAATATTGATAATAAAAGAAATTATTTTATTCTTATTTAAAGATTTCACTTAATGACTTTCATTTAATATAATTTTAACTTTAAGTGGGTGTGCTATGGGGTTTTGTTAAAATGAAGGTTTTGGAAGTGTAAAATTTTATAATTGAAGTAAAAATTAGACTATCATGATTGTCATATTCTCCTTGTTAATGAAACTTTTTTAATACAATACTGTTCTCTTCAATATAAAAACATAAAATTTAAATATCATGGCAACAACTCAAAAGGAAACGAAAATTAAAGCCAAGGCAGATGCTGCCAAGAATTTACAGGATTTATTTGAAGACGGATTAAAAGACATTTATTGGGCTGAAAAAGCATTAGTAAAAGCACTTCCTAAAATGGAGAAAAATGCGAGTTCTAAAAAGTTAAAAGATGCTATTACTTCACATCTTAATGAAACCAAAGAACACGTTTCTCGTTTAGAGGAAGCTTTCAAATCGATTGGTGTTAAAGCAAAAGCAGAAAAATGTGATGCAATGGCAGGTTTATTAGAAGAAGGTGAAGGAATTATGGAGGAAACTGAAGTTGGAGCTGTACGGGATGCCGGAATTATTGCTGCTGCACAAAAAGTTGAACATTATGAAATTGCGACTTATGGTACTTTAGCAGCATTTGCCAAAGTATTGGATCATAAAGAAGCTTTGAAAATCTTATTAAAAACGCTGGCTGAAGAAAAAGCATGTGATGAAAAATTAACATCCATTGCTGATACCAATCTGAACTCAAAAGCAGAGTAATTTTAATTTTTTGATATTAATGAGAGCGGATTTTATTCCGCTCTTTTTATTATATAAAATATTGCAAACCAATTAATTAATAAGGTGTTTTAATTATGAAGAAACATTAATTTAATAATTGTTATGGAATATTCGCATCATTCGGAAAACAAAGGGAACACAATGAAAATATCCCATGCTAAAAATCATGGAAAGCATTACGTTAAGCTATTAGTAATGATGATACTCTCATATATTATGATGTATATCTTGATGTATGCGATGGTGGACAGGCTAGAGAATGTAATCCCAAATGTGAATCAATTTTATATGGCAGGGCTAATGACTTCGCCTATGTTAATAATAGAACTATTGCTTATGGGTGAGATGTATCATTTTAAAAAATTGAATATTGCATTGATTATCATTGGATTTCTTTCTCTACTACTTTTTTGGTTTGCGATCCGTAAGCAGACTTCTGTTGGAGATATTCAATTTCTTAAGTCTATGATTCCACATCATGCCGGAGCTGTTCTGATGGTCGAAGAAAGTGATCTTAAAGACCCACAAACAATAGAATTAAGTAAAAAAATTATTTCATCTCAAAAAGAGGAAATCGAATTTATGAAGAAACGGATAAAAGAATTAGAAGAAGAAAAGTAAACAAAATATTGATTTCCTTAAAAAGGAGTCAGTAAAAAACAATGAATATTATGAGACGTCCTAAAATATTTGAAGGTATGTCTAAGCGTCAATATTGGTCCTTTAAATGGTTCTTTCTGTATCCAATGGGTATAATCTTACTTGGAAGAATTATTATCTGGATTGTATTGGTATTTTTCTAATCATACTTAGGACATCCAAATGTTTAAACCTATTTGAATGTCCTAAACAATTGATCTTCATTTTTGTTATATTGTTACAAAATTATAAGCATGGATTTTAACAGAACCTTTCAGTATACCCACAACGGACAAACCATTGATTTTAGTGCAACATACGATCCGAAGACACATACCGTAAATATCGTCGAAAACGAAGAGATAAATTATATCCTGACAGTCAATCCGACTACAAGAGAATGGTCCACAACAGAAGATCCTTCACCATCAATTCCTATTGATGTGTTGGTGGAATTAGTGCAAAAAAGTTTTGGAATTTCTATATAATCAGAATCCTTAAGATTGTAATCTTAAATTACTGTTAGAGTGATCAGATTTATTGTTTCTAATATATTTGGTCAGGACCGGCAATAGTGCCTGGAAGCAAAGGTATGAGCATGACACTACATGATAGTTTTCTGAAATCAGTGTGGTATCTTGTATTATGCGTCTATTTTTCTCTTTATTTTTCGCCATTGGCTATATCTTTCCTGTCTTAGGACAAAATCAAAAAGAAACTTCTTTTGTAGCACCTTTGCATTTTAATAAGGTGAAGGTTTCCTCGGAGACTTATGAATCTGTTGGGGTATTTGATGTAAATGAGGATGGTCATCCAGATCTTGTTTCGGGAGCATTTTGGTATGAAGGTCCAAATTTTATTAACCGCCATGGTATTGCTGAAGTAAATCGGGTTGGTGAATATTGGGATGACTTTTCAACAATACCTTTAGATGTAAACGGGGATGGGAAAATAGATTTTATTACCGGCGGGTGGTTTGGAGCGACATTATTCTGGTTTGAAAATCCGGGAAATAATGAATCCTGGAAGAAGCATATTATTGATTCTACAGGTAATATAGAAACAGCACGTGGGTGGGATATTGATGTAGATGGTACAATAGAAATTGTCCCTAACACTCCGGGACAACCTTTAAAGTATTACCGATTAAATAAAGATGCCAAAGGAAAGGGAACCGGAGAATTTACGAAAATTGATGTTGCAGCAACTCATGGACATGGGTTAGGCTTTGGCGATATAAATGGTGATAAAAGAGGGGATATCATTGTGAATAATGGTTGGTTGGAATCACCTTTAGATCCAAATGGAAAATGGATTTTACATCAGGAATTTGAATTCGGAGATGCTAGTGTTCCTATGTTGGTCGTAGATATCAATAAAGATGGTTTAAATGACTTAATAGTGGGACAAGGACATTCTTATGGATTAGATTGGTATGAACAGCAAATAGATTCTAAAGGAAAGCGCAAATGGATAAAACATCCAATTGATCCTTATAATTCTCAATTTCATACGATGGAATGGGAGGATATTGACGGCGATGGTGAACCTGAGCTCATTACCGGTAAGCGATACCGTGCCCATAATGGAGGAGATCCCGGAGCGAATGATCCTTTTGGGTTATATTACTATAAATGGAATGGTGAATCCTTTACAAAAAACGTGATTAGTTATGGTCCGGTAGACCAAGGTAAGGGAGCAGGTATTTATTTTTCAATTTCGGACTTAAGAGGTACAGGGAGAAAAGATATTATCGTAGCAGGGAAAGATGGCTTATATATTTTCTTTAATGAAGGAAGCCGGTAATATTGTGTAACCTTTGCTGTTAATTTTTGTAATTTTGCTCCATGGAGAAGCAACCAAATAATCCCTTACATGGTAAAAGGCTAGATCATATTATCGAAGAATTATTAGCGTATTATGGTGGTTGGAAAGGATTAGGGCAAGAGGTACGAATTAATTGTTTTATTGATAACCCTAGTTTAAAATCTTCCTTAACGTTTTTACGAAAAACTCCTTGGGCCCGCAAGAAAGTTGAAGACCTATACATTGAAAAATTGGGTGGAAAATAAGTAATATTTTTTCTTGCATTTATTGAATGTCCTTATTCAATAAAATTTAACCTATATAAAAGTATTATTCTCGTCTAATGTTTTAACTTCAGGTAAACATGCCTGTAAGTGCAGGATAGTGTTTGATAATTAATCACTAACTTTAATATCAACCGATCTATAAAACGAACAACCAGTCATGTATAAACCCAATCGGCAATTTATTTTTTACTGCTATGGTATCCTATTGATACTTGCCTCTGCAATATTATTTTACAATAACGCAATCGGGCAGGAAGTTTCTACTATTGGAACGGAAGATATCGTCAATGAAAATGAATCTTGGTGGGTCTGGACATTTTTGGGAAGACTACACCCATTATTGGTTCATTTTCCTGTGGCTTTATTGGTTATTGCTGGCGTAATGGAACTTGCAAAGTTTGGATCTTTTCAATCGAATCTACGTACGGGTACTAATTGGATCGTATTTATTGGTGCTGCCGGAGCAGTAATTGCAGCAATTCTAGGGTTGCTACTTGCGAAAACAGGAAGCTACGGAGGTAATAATTTTGAATGGCATCAATGGACTGGTATTGGTACAGCTATTTTAGGCGCAATCAGTGCATTTTTATTATGGCTAATCATTAAATATAATCGAAAAGGATTGATTGCTGTTTATAGGAGTGTTTTGATAATGACTGTATTGGCAGTTTTTATGGCTGGTCATTATGGAGGCTCTTTGACACATGGTCAGGATTATTTAGTAAGTACAACACCTTGGGCACCTGTGAATGAGAATCTAACAGAGCTTGGGGGCGGAATGCCATCTTCAGGTTTTGATCTTGCTTCATTTGCCAGTGAAACAGATAGCTTATCCAATGAACAAGAGGTAAACCTTAATCTTGCAGTACGGACGATATTTGCTCATCATTGTTTCCAATGTCATAGCAGTGATAAAACCGAAGGAAAATTACGTCTAGACGAAAAAGATCTTGTTTTTAAAGGCGGTGAATCAGGTCCTGTTATACTTCCTGGAGATGCAGAGCATAGTGAATTAGTGCGACGGATTTCTCTACCCGCTGGTCATAAAGAGGCTATGCCCGGTAAAGGTAAACCCTTGGAAGAAAAGGATATTTCTTTAATTAAATTATGGATAGATAAAGGAGCTCCTTGGCCAGACCAAGTAAAAGGAATCTTTCGAGTAGCACCCTTAGCACCAAGAAAACCAGAACTTCCTCCAATTGTTGGAGATATGAATAACCCAATTGATCGTCTTGTTAATGCATATTTTACTAAAAACAAGATTGAGTGGGAAACGTCTGTAGATGACAGGACATTTCTTCGTCGTATCTATTTTGATCTTATTGGATTACCCCCGACAGAGCAGGAGTTACAGCGTTTTGAGGCGGATAAAATGGCCAATAAACGAGAGAAGATTGCTGAAGAACTTCTTTCACGCAACAATGAGTATGCTACTCATTGGACTACATTTTGGAATGACTTACTCCGCAATGACTACACCGGAACAGGCTATATTACCCAAGGCCGTTTTAACATATCCGGCTGGCTTTATCAATCGCTACAGGCCAATAAATCCTATAAACAGTTTGCAATGGAACTCTTGAGTCCAAGCGAAGAATCCAAAGGATTTATAAAAGGTATAGCTTGGCGCGGGGCTGTAAACAGCAGTCAGACTACAGCGATGCAAGCTGCGCAGAATGTATCACAGGCATTACTTGGCGTTAATTTGAAATGTGCTTCATGTCATGACAGTTTTGTAAGTGATTGGAAGTTGGATGACGCTTATGCTTTTGCTAATATCTTTTCCGAAGAATCTTTGGAAATCAATCGTTGCGATATTTCTACCGGCAAAATGGCTGATACCCGTTTATTATGGCCCGAACTTGGAAATATAAGTAAAGAGGCGACTGTTCAGGAAAAATCGAAGCAGTTATCTGAATTACTTACCCAACCGGAAAATGGTCGACTTTATCGAACACTGGTAAATCGTATTTGGGGTCAGCTTATGGGTAGAGGTATTGTAGCCCCTACAGACGAAATGGATAGAAAACCGTGGAGCGAAGACCTACTGGACTGGTTGGCTGTCAATTTTGTAGAAGAAGGTTATGATATAAAAAAACTGCTTTATCTTATTACAACCTCCAAGACCTATCAATTACCTTCAGTGATCGTAAAAGATCCTATGACAATAAATTCTGATGATTTTGTATTCAGTGGATTATTGAAAAGAAAGCTTACTGCGGAACAATTTGCAGATGCCCTAAGCCTGTTGGTATACCCGGTGTATACTGCGGATGCACTCAAATATAATCCTTTTAAGGATGGTAAAACATATTTAGATAATTTGGTTTTTGTGCGCGCGGCACTTGTACAAAACGATCCTTTTCAGACCGCTTTAGGGCGCCCAAGTCGGGAGAATATTATCAGTTCTCGTGATGGGCAGGCAACCTTGTTACAAGCAATGGAGTTAACAAACGGGACGAAATTAAATGAAACATTAGTCCATGGAGCTAAGAATTGGGTTTCTAAATATACTAATCCCGATCAGTTGATTCAGGCAGTATATTCTCAAAGTTTAGGCAGGAAAGCCTCAGAAAAGGAATTTAGTATTGCTAAAAAATTACTTGGCAATAAGGTAGAAGAGGATGCTGTGCAGGAATTGTTATGGGCAATTGTGCTTCTTCCTGAGTTCCAGTTTATTGAATAAAAATGATTAGATGAGAGATTTAAGGAATCTGTAATTTTTGGAAAGATGAAAAGCAATTTTAATAGAAGAGATTTTTTAAGGACTGCGAGTGTAGGAACTTTAGCAGCGTTGGCAGCCGGGAGTCCACTATCAGGATTTTTATCTTCATGTAAGGGAAGCGCTAAATCAACCGCCGACACTGTCGTTTTATTATGGATGGCGGGAGGGATGGCACATACTGAAACATTCGATCCTAAAATTTATACTCCCTATGAAAAAGGGTTGGACTCAAATAAAGTATTAAGCACATTTAAGTCGATTCCGACTGCATTAGATGGGATCAGTTTTTCTGAAGGTCTTGAGTCTATCGCCTCTTTAATGGATAAAGGAACTTTGATAAGATCGTATGTAGCAGGAGATTTGGGACATATTTTACATTCAAGGCATCAATATCATTGGCATACCTGTTATGAACCTCCTCAGACAGTAGCTGCACCACACATCGGTTCTTGGATTGCTCAGGAGCTTGGGCCTAAAAATCCAGTTATTCCTGCATTTATAAATATCGGTCAACGAATGACCGTTGGAGAAGCTGAAGAATTGAAAGCTTTTCATACCGCCGGCTTTTTAGGTAGCGAATTCGGTCCTTTTATGATTCCAGATCCTTCTTCCGGATTGGACGCCGTAAAACCACCGGCAGGAATGTCCTTTAGTAGGTTTGAACGACGTAATCAATTATATACAGAATTATTAGAAAAGAATCCCATAGGGGAATACGGTAGTGATTACCAGAAAGAGTCTTTCAAGAGATCGATGGAACAAGCCTATAGTTTGCTTAAATCACCGGAAGCTAAAGCTTTTGATCTAACAGAAGAGCCGAAAGAAACTTATGAGATTTATAACACAGGTAAATTTGGACTTGGCTGCCTGATGGCTCGGAGACTTGTTGAACAAGGAGCAAGATTTATAAGCGTGACATCAGAATATGAGCCTTTTATGGGGTGGGATACACATGAAAATGGTCATACAAGAGCTAAAGACATGAAAAAGCTAATTGATGCACCAATTGCACAATTGCTTAAAGATCTGGATCGTTCAGGACATCTTGATCGAACCTTGGTTATTCTTGCGAGTGAATTCAGTCGGGATATGGTGATGGAAGGGAGGCCAGGAGCTGAAGTGTTGCATCAAGTTGATCAACCTGATGTGATAAATGATATTAAAAATTATGGTATGCATCGTCATTTTACGGACGGATGTTCAATCCTAATGTTTGGAGGAGGAATTAAGAAGGGCTCCGTGTATGGCAAAACTGCAGATGAACGCCCATGCAAAACCATTGAGAACCCCATACATATTGAAAGTATTCATCAATCAATTTATCATTCCTTGGGAATAGATCCTCAAAAGCATGCAGTAGTGGAAGGGAGACCTTTTTATACTACTCCAGATGGTGTTCATAAGCCTGAGTTAGCTTTATTTGGCTAAGGTATCTATTAACTCCTTAAAGCTAGATAGTCGAAAATAAATATGTCTTCAACTGCAGCAATTTTATTTTAGTTAACTTTGTGACTTCTTAATCATTTAATTATTCCGCAGTGTCTTTAGATAAATTAAAACTTAGTAAACGTCTTCATTCTATTATGAATGACTTGGGGTATTTTACCGCAAAAGAATTCCAGTTAAAATCACTCTCCCGTATAATCGGAGGACATAGTATTATTGGGATTGCACCGGAAGGAGCAGGGAAGACTACTTCTTATATTCTTGGGGTATTGATGCGTTTAAAATATACGCAAGATGAAGCACCTAAAGTTTTAATTTTAGCACCTAATGAAGAGCGGATTGCGGAAATAGTTGATCGATTCCTAACTATTAGTAATAATAAGAACCTGCATATTATAGGGCTTAAAAGCAGTGGAAGTATGGAGGAGGAGATAGAAGAGTTAGTCGGGGGAGTAGATATTGTAGTTGCGACGCCAAATCGTGCGCGTGCTGTGTATCTGAAATTAGGACTTAATTTAAATCGTATTCAGACATTCATCATTGATGATGCAGAAGAAATAGTTAAGCAGGGGATGCAAACAACAGTAAGAGAACTGGCCCAAAGCTGTGGGGATGTCCAATATTTGGCATTTAGTACAGTTGAGCATGAAAAACTGCATCTGATGATTGACGGATTTATGCCCTTTGCGACACTTGTTGAGGTTGAAGAACTTGCTGAAATAGCTATTGAAACACATGAACTGATGCTATATCAGGTGCCTAATTTTACGACAAAAATCAATTTGTTAAATGACTTGATGAGGGACGATGATGTGTTTGATAAAGTGGTGGTATTTGTGAACAGCCATACAACTGCGCAAAAATTAATACAAAGCTTACATGTTAAAAAAGGTGAAGCTGCTATATTGAAACCCATCAATAATAATGTTTTTGGTATAGATGATGTTAATTATTTTAAGCAGAATCCTGAATGCCGAATACTTCTTGTTGTTAATGAAGATGAAAATGATATTGATTTAAGTGGAATTCCATTTATATTTCACTTCGAAATTCCGGAGAATAGAGAAGTTTTTATTAGACATGTCTTGAAAACTTCAAATGATGAAGCTATTGCTATTACCTTTGCAACAGACATTGAACTTCCGGAACTCAAAAAAATTGAACAGTCTCTAGGGAAGAAAGTTCCGGTTATTCCGCTTCCTGAAGATCTTATGATCTACCATCCTTCCGATAGTCCTAAAGAAAAGAAGGTTATCGATGAATCTCAAGGAGGGGCCTTTCATAAAAAGAAAGAAAGCAATAGTAAAACCTATAACTATGGGGGTGGTACGAAAGCTAAAATGACAATGAAGAATAAGAAAAGATAGCTATTAAATTTCTTTGGTTTAACTCCTTAAAATAGAGTGAACCAAAGAAATTGTTTATTCTTAGCGTTTTTCATCGCTATTCATGCCCGAAAAATAGTACCTTTAGAAATGAAAAACAAGGACAAGAAACCTTATCAAAAGGAAAAATCAGCAGGCAGACGTGTAGGCGATCCGAATAAAAAGTCTCTTGAGCATATACAAAACCAAGCAAGAATGATGGCTGAAGTTTTGGGAGTAGCGCAAGGTGAACGATATATTAAAGAAGCTTTAAAGGACTTTGACCACTTAATTAAAGGAGAGCTTAAGAAGTTTAATGCTAAACTTTAATTTTCTATACACATTCTATTATCCAATAATTACTCTTTTCTTTGAAACATCATCCTAAGTATTTGTTTTCTGAGGATTAATCCCTATCTATTTAACATTTACTAATTATTTTTATGCTTCACATTTGGTAGAAACCATGTGACAATTCCAATTAAAGGTAAATAAGCACATATTTTAAAGATATACTCAATACTTGTTCTATCGGCTAACCAACCCAATACAGCTGAACCAACGCCCCCCATTCCAAAAGCAAACCCAAAAAACAAACCTGCGATCATTCCGACTTTATTTGGCACCAGGTCTGTGGCATAAACAAGTATGGCTGAAAAAGCCGATGAAATGATGATACCAATTATGATTGATAGTATTATAGTCCATGTTAAATCAACATGAGGTAGTAATAAAGTGAAAGGAGCTGCGCCAAGTATGGAAAGCCAAATAACATATTTCCTTCCAAAACGATCACCTAGTGGTCCACCTATAACCGTACCGGCGGCTACAGAAGCCAAAAATGCAAACAGATACATTTGTGAATGTTGAACTGAAATATGAAACTTCTCTATCAGGTAAAATGTGAAGTAGCTTGTCATACTTGCCATATAGAAATATTTTGAGAAAATGAGTGTCAAAAGTATGCTGAGGGCAAAGATTACTCGCTTTTTTGATAGTTGAAATTCCGGTTTTACTATATCCTTTGCAACAGTTGGAGTGAGCTTTGGTAAATCTAATCGTTCTTGATACCATTTGCCAATTTGGATAAGAACAATAATTGCTAAGATAGCAGCCATTGCAAACCAGATAATATAGAACTGTCCATATGGTACTACAATTAAAGCTGTTAAAAGCGGTCCGATAGCACTTCTTGCATTTCCTCCTAATTGAAATATGGATTGTGCAAGACCTTTTTTTCCGCCAGAAGCTAAATAAGCAACACGAGATGATTACAAATTGATGCTTTCATCTACCAACACAATATCTGGCTCATACGGACGATTGAAATGCGGTATAGCCAAATGCACATCATTTTTCACCTCCATATTAGGAAATGCAGATCGTATTGTCCTGTAAAAATCTTCTTCTTTGTACCCTTTGCCCATGCCTCTATCTTGACGTGGCAGTTTGAGATAAGCATTTGCCTGAGGCATCTTAACTACCGGATAGGTATATGGAGCATCTTGATTAAAAAAATCGTTAGGTTCATACACAATCTTAAGTTCTGCTGTCTGGGCAGCATTTTCTTTAGATAAAATGGTTACTAAAGTGTCTGCTTGCTCAAAAAACAAGTTTGATGCATCTCGTTTCTTCGGCTCAATAGATACAGCTGATCTAGAAATTTTTACTTTAACATAACTTTCCTTTTTTGAAGAGCTGTTTCTTGCCTTATAAACTGAAGGTTCTTCCTTCACCTGGGTCACTACCAATGCAGCCTTTCTTAATGCCCATTCCTTTTTTACAGCAATAAAAAACTCCTTCTTTTGCTCTACTTTCAATTTGGCGGGAGAACTTACCCCATAGGTATGGAGTAGCTCTAGAAACGTATTTCTATAATATTCTTGTAAAAATGAAAGTTTACGTTTTGCCATTACTGTAGTAGTTAGGGTGCTTTTTCTATTAAAATACCTGATTAATTCACGCCTTTTGCAAGGCCTTTGAGGATTGGATTTTTGAGTTAGACTTTTTCTTCAAGGTTTCTAATTTATCCATTTCATATTGATCAACGTGTTCTTTTTCAATGAAGTTTTGCGCTTTATATCAATACTCTCTCAAATATCCCAATAACCTTAAAATTCATTATTTGCTCATCTCTAAGAACAATTGAATCATAATCAAAAGTTGAAAGCGGTTTAAGAATAATCTCTTCATGTTTCCACCCATCCTCATCAATACTTTTTTTACTAGAGTATTCCTTTATTGTAAAATTTCCTCCAAGTTCAGTGTCGTAGATATCATTTCCTTCCACTAAGGTGATTAATCCGTTTCTACTTCCACCAGAGTATTTACGAAACAAGCAAATGCTACCGTTTGAAATAATCTTATTCATAGATTCTCCAACCACTTTACATGCAAAATAATCATCGTGATTAGATAACTCAGGCATATCAATATATTTGATGTTATCTACAAATTGGTAATCAGAAAAATTTCCTGCAGCTACTGATATGTCATAAAAAGGAATAGTACTATCGGAAGAATCTGATAAGAATTCAAATGAATCATTAGATTCCTTAATATTAGAATAAACAGGTGTAAACTCGGATAAATATTTTCTTAAATTAGTATTAAAAACGTAAATATATGTACCCTCGATCCCTCGTAGGAATATGGTTTTGTAAATATTTAGAATATAAGCTAATAATACCTTCTCGTCTTTAATCGAATTCTTGCCGTTTTTATCTTTGTAAGATTCTTTATTTACCACAAACTCATTCTTCCCGAAATCATAATCCAGTTCAGGACCTATAATTATTCCTGTGTAATTTAAATCATAACCTTGAGTTGTGTGTATACACCCCACCTCATTTATAGCATTTGGAGAGTTCACCCAATCCACAGCAATACTATTCCATTTTAATTTTGTATCACCAATCTCGATATCATAGGCTTCAGGATTTTTATTTGAAATCCATTCCCAAGCAAAACCAGCAACCATTCTTGAAAGCCCTAAGATTTGATCCTTCTTCTTAATTTGATTGACCATTTCATCAAGATTATCAAATAATCGGAAGTCGTAATTACCAACACTTGGATTTCCTTGAATTTTAATATTGTTAAAGATGTTATGAACTACTTTTACATATTGATTACCACCTTTTACGCGAAATTGTGCTATTAACTTTTCATTACGTGTAGTAGGTAATTCTTTTAATCTTTGAAAACTTTCTGCTGTAGCATCAGATGGTTTTATAGATTGAAATTGGTCATAAAAAATTATTGATTTTTCACTTTGTAATTGAACCCAATCTAACTCAGAAGCGGTCATTTTGTCTAGACCTAATCTTTCACAATTATTATCAAAAGCTCCGAAATAAGAACCAAGATTTACTCTTCTTCTTAATCGATGCCCCTCGTCTACAATCAACAAATCATACTTTTGTTTTACGATTTCTGAAGGTCCAATTACCATTTTACTTGATAAACCTTTTATATTCTTAAAAACATTAGCAATTGTCTTTCTAAAAGAAGCCATGGGAATGACAAGCGCCATATTCAGCTCGCCATATTTACTTTTTACTTCTTTCAATAGTTGAAATAACTCTTCATCCTGCTCATCAAAATCAGCATAGTTGAAATCGCTAAGGTCAGTTTTTAATAATTTAAATAAGAAGATTGCCAAAATTGACTTCCCTGTACCAGCCCCGCCTTGGATTAAACTGACTGTTGCGTTAACGTCTAATAGACAATTTAATATTGTTTTTAAACCGGCTATTTGCTCTCTAGAAAGTGACTTATAAGGAGAATATTTAAATAAATCAGAATTGTCTATATGATCCAGGGAGTGTCTAGCAATCCCCAACCTTCGCAAATCAATCCATATATTTTTAAATAATTCCCAATATACTTTCTGCTGATAATATTTATGATTAGAAATTCCTAAATTTCCATTTTGTAATGAATATCTTCCGTCTGCAGCTATATATCGGATTAAATTAGACTCTAAATCTAAGGCAGCCGATTTATTAAACAATTCACTTATAATAAGGCTAACACTATTTAGATTTTGCTTTTTCTCAGTTTTACTATGCGCTTTTAACCGATTAATTACATCAGTAGTTTCACCAACATAAGCGTTACGTATTAATTGGTTTTTAGCATTATTTTCTTCTAAAAAATAAACTAAAGGCCAATTTAAATAATCTGAATGATTCGTAAATATGTTATTCTCAATTTCTTTATCAAAAGAATATTGATATATACTGAAATTCATGGAATAGGTCTATGGCTTGGCGGTATATATTATAATTCGTTGTATTTTTTGGCAGATCCTTTTGCTTATTTATTTCTAATTTATTTTTAATGATCTCTTCTATATTTAATTGATGCTTTTCTGCTAATAATAATGCATACATTAATACATCAGCTAACTCTTCTTTTAACTTACCCTTATTAACATCCTCATTATCTTTCCATAAGAATAACTCTAACAACTCAGAAGTTTCAATATTTAATGCAATAGCTAAGTCCTTGGAATTATGAAATTGCTTCCAATCTCGTTCATCACGAAATGCTATTATTTTAGAAATTAATTCATCAAAATTCATATTTTGTTATATAGTTAAGATGTTCTAAATATACTCAGAAAAACCTGAATAACCTTACGGAAAACCGTATTGGAGCAAACTAATGTCAATTAAAATATAGTAACTAATGAAAAGAAAAAACAGTATGTTTACTTTTCAATCAATAGTTATGATCAACAAAATTTTATTTATTTGTTCTGCAAATAAACAACGATCAAAAACCGCTGAAGATTATTTCAGTAATAAGCATCACGACATTCAATTTTATTCGGCAGGAACTAACAAGAAAATTTGTGAACGAGAGGGGACAAATTCACTGAATATTGAACTATTACAGCATGTCGATTTCATTTTTGTAATGGAAAATAAACATAAAAAGGAAGTGAAAAATTTTATAAATGGTAAATTCAAAAAAGAAATTATTGTTTTGAATATTCTAGATATTTATAAATATTTTCAAAAAGAATTGATTGAGATTTTAGAAGAAAAAGTTACCTCTTATTTAGAATAAGAATTTATACCTCAATAATTAAATCTTTCTATCTCCGGCAGTCAAAAAAACATCAGCATTCTCAAAAGATAATTCTGTCGTTCCAAATTCATGATATAAATCACTGATTATTTGAATTTTCATATACGTCCAAAACATTAAAGTTCAATTAAAGCATCAACTTTTTAGCCCTTGTGCTCAGGCATAATTATCTTTGCATTTATACAATTGAATATAATTTAAAGCTTTCGAAAACAACTGTCTCAAGATCGATACGAAAAAATAAAATATTCGCAATAAATAATGACACCCGTTGGAATCATCCTATTAATTTGTACTTGGCTAGTTATTTAGGTTTACCTTATCCTCATACGTACCGCTTGCTATTACCTTATCATCAACTAATATTTGAATATCATCGAACCAAGCCCTCCCTTTGCCTGCGTTCTGAATGGAGAAACTTACGGATAGAACATCAGGGGTAAGTGGTAATTCTACCTCAATTAATGACCAATCATTTGTTCCGGTTTTACTATCGGGACCTGTGTCGGCTTGAGCTATAACCGTATTATTACCGTTCAGTCGAATAGCCATTCCCGCAAAACCATCGGTAATATTCTCCGTTTTAATATATCCTGAGATCTTAACGTTTTTTTTTGATTTAAAAATGGGAGAAAAAATAATGTTTTCAGCGCCTCCGACTCCTAAATCGGGGCCTGCATTCGGTATCGATTCCACCAAAAATGAAGCTTTACCAGTATGAAAATTGGAGGTGTCCAAGCTGATATTGTATTGTTGTTTTGTATTTCCTGGTATCCAGGCCAGTATTTGGCCCTTGGGGTCGATCTGTTCAAAACCAAGGTTGCGAACAATTTCTTGAGCACTTACATTCAGGAAAAGGGTAATAAGAGGTAAAAATGTAATTAGTAGCTTTTTCATAAATTGGTTATTTTAATTTTTATTTAAATGATTAATTGTGATGGCTATTAAATCCAAAAATGGAAACATATATACTAATTTATACTCTTTTAGAATCTGAAAATCTGTATCCTAGCTTAAGTAAGCTTTTTTTAATGTTATAGCCGTCGGGTTTTTACTGCTTTGAATAACCTTGGACTCATGAGACTGCAGTTCCAATCCTGGCAAGATTCAGATCGTCCGATAAATGAGAATTGAGTCCGTTCAATAATTTCGTATATTTAATGCACTGATTGATATTTGTTTTTAAAGCTATTACCTAAAAAATGACGCATTAAAATACCGAATGTCAGTCATTTAATCAAGTTTATGCCCAAATAATTAATGGAATAATAAAATGGTTATTGTCTTTTAGTGCTAAATAGATATATATTTTTTTAACCTTAAAAACTTATAATTATGAATATCGAAAAGGAAATTTTAAATCGACTTCATCAACTACAAGAAGAAGGAAAAAAGCATGTAGAAGTTATTGAATTGCTAAACTTAATTGATGAAATCAAACAAAACACTGTATTAAATAAAGACTTGTCTGATGATAAGTTTGGGTTAAGCAACCAATTAGCCAGTTTGTTATCTCAACATGGTATCCTAACGTTAGACGACTTAACTAAAAAATCTCCATCTGATCTATTAAAAATAAAATGGTTCGGAAAATGAGCTTTTTATGAAGTATCAGATTTGTTGCGTAAATACAACCTGAAATTAGATTTTTCCAAATAAAGGCTGGATTCTTTTCTGCTCAAGATAAGTAGGCTTTTTTTGATTTTGGAATATACTAATGCATAATAATAACTGCTTGAGGATGAGCAACTTATTAGTGTGAAAATTAAATACCTTAAATGTAACGATGCACTATCCCAATATTTTTCAAACTTCAATATTAGTTTTACTATTGATAATAACACATTGGTTGCTTAAAAGGATTATTCCACCATTAGATCAAGAAAATCTAAGAGAACTTTTGATGTCAGTCATTAAGGTTATTATTCTAACCGGTGGTCTATATATACTTTCAAAACAGGAGAAAATAAACAAGAAAAACTTTACAATTAAACCGCTTAATAGCTCTTTATTATTTATCAGTATAGCAATGGGTGTTTTAATTGTTTTTAACCCCTTGATAGTATCTATTTCCCTTTTTTCACAAGACCAGGTCAACAATATTGTCACTTCAATTGCTGATAAACCTGTTGATGTTTTCGTTTTTCTTAACCTGGTTGTTTTCATTCCCATATTCGAGGAACTTCTGTTCCGTGGACTCATTCTTAGTGGGTTAAAAAACAGTTATAATATTATTATCGCACTTATTATTTCGTCCGTAATTTTTGGTTTGTTTCATGTTGATATTCTAGGGGCCTTCATCTTTGGGTTATGGCTTGGATGGATATACCTTAAAACCAATAATATTTTACTATGTGTATTAGTTCATTCCGCCTGTAATGCGATATCATTTATATTTAGAGCATTTATGAATGATTTTTCAGCAAGTGGGTTATTTGTTAGAATAGGAGAAAATTTTATCATTATATCTCTCTTAATGTTCGGAGCCAGTATCGGTCTGTTATTAATGGGTTATAAAAAAATTAAGATTACTCATAATAATTAAATTATAGAACCTCTATTGCTTAGGAGATTTTAGAACAATTTAATCTCTAAAGAAAAAATATTATAAAATTCTTTTAAAGCGATTGTAGGTTCCCTGAATAGTTTGTTTTCGTATCTTCATATACATGTTGAGACGGACATATCATCTATATATAACCCTATCTGTAATTATATTGTTAACTGGTCCGGATGAAGGTAACAAAATCACATTTTGCTTTTATCCTTTGAAAACATAATTTATCAGGATCTTTTCTAGTTATAAAATTTTGAATTAGGGCAATTATATCGGTTTTAAATGATCTATTCTACCAATATCAAGAAAGTAAAATGGAAAAGTTATGAATGTTTTGTATTTGAAAAGTAGGGGTATGCTAATTTTTTACACTGGAAAAATATTAATTTTAAAGAATAATTAAGATATATTTGCACACAGTTACAATAATAAATTATGAAGAAGCAATCCTTGATTAAACTTAACGTTGTATTATTTTTATTCTCCCTCTTTATTTTCTCTTGTTCAAAGGATAATCCTAAACCGGAGAAAGAAACTCCTGAAGTGCTACCTAATGAAAAAGAAGACGAATACCTTTATGCATTTGACCGTTATGAGATTGTAAGCAAAAAACTGTATGTAGGATCAAAAAATGGCGGTGTGGATCGTTCTGAGCAGTTTGATCCAGAGCAATATTTCAGAACAACTTACTTTGATCAGAGTAAACTGGAATATTTCAAACAAGATTCATTACTAATTCGAAAAGATACTATTATAGAATATCCATTGAATTATGAAGCAAACACTTTTAAATTTAAGATTGGAGAAAAGGACTCACTTTTCCGTTGGAATATTTATGCGAAATTTTGGCAGTATTACGGAAAGGCACCTAAAGATAGGCAAGAAATTAGGTATGAACGAAATTATTCAGCATTAGTAAAGATACGTAAAGAAGGGTGGTCCTTTGGTTTAGATGATCGTGGTGAAGGATTTGTGGATGATAAAAATTTTTTCTGGGGTAATACCTATCACTTTCCAACAATCAAGGATATGACTGAAATAACAGATACGCTCGCATATTGTAATGTTAGCTACGTTTATAAGCTTGTTAGCAAATAAAGTTTGTTTACTATTATCAAATGAGCTGATGCTCTAATTCCAAGAACTAATATTAATGAAGCATCCAAAAATAGGTTATTTTTCCAATTTTGGTTTTTCAAAAATGCGCTTATAAGGGATAATCACTTTCTATTCTTGATACCATAGGGGAGCTCAAAAGATTTCTATTCATCATTGTGAGTTAGTGAAGTGTTTAGGACATTCAATAATGTACATCCAGCGCGATTTTTCACAAAACTCTTGATTTCTCGCACATTCTGCACATAGCAGAATATTTTTCTTACCTTTTTTGAAGTACAGTCCATCTCCAAACCGCCTTCAGGAAATTCTTTTCTTCTGTTGTTTATTTCTATTTTATTATGCCAAACGAGTATATAAAATTAATAAGTTTACATTTTCATCTCGACAGCGGAGATTATTATATTTACAGCAAACAATTAAATCATGTCAAGATCAATACGAAAAACCAAAATATTCGGATATACAACGGCAGAAACCGATAAACAAGATAAAAGACGATGGAATAGAGTTTTCAGGAAGGTTTCTAAAAATCTGATCCGCTTAGAAAAGGAAGCACCAGTTAAAATCCAAGATGTAACTAGTGTTTGGGATGGATCAAAAGATGGGAAGCAGTATTATCATGGTGCTACCAAAAAAGATATGAGGAAATAGATTTCTTCTAGTTCTTTTCACCCGAAAAAACAACCATAATCATCATGATCTATTTCTGTCAGCATTTCCTGTAAATTATTGGATTCAGGTTTCGGCTCATAAGCCTCCCATTTTCCCGACCCTCGCATCCAATAGAGCTTCCATAACTCAGAAGACTTTACAAAACGAAGCTTTGCAAATGGCAGTTCCAAAATATTTGTTGGATCATTCCATTGTGGTCTAATCTCAAATAGTAAAGCAGTTTGTCCATCCCAAGAATAGCCAAGATCAAATTGCTTACGCACTTCTTCATCTTTCGGTCTTTTAGAATCTACGAAGCTTTTCAACTGAACTTCAACCATAGAAATAATTTCTTTTTTATCTGTCATCCTTACAAATCTAAAACTACTGGTTTATTCCTCATTTCATACCAGTCATCCAATACGCTGGCATTGACAAATGTTGTTTCACCCTTCGTAAAACTTCCATAATCCTCATGGATATGTCCGAAGATATGATATTTAGGTTTTACCTGATAGACTCGCAAAAGCAATTCCTCACATCCAGTCCTTTTTCCGTAAACCGTTTCATCTAAAATGCCAAAAGCTGGACCGTGTGTAATCAGCACATCTGTATCATTAGGAATCAAGTCCCAATGCTTCTTAATTTCACTACCTCGATTACGATTAAAAGCCCAATTGTTGAACCACGGAGTAATGGGTGATCCCCAAAATTTGAAGCCATTTATCTCTACACTGGAATCGTTCAAGTAGATAATCCCTCCAGGGATGATACTGGATATTTCATCAGAATCTGCTTGTTCAAAAAAGAAATCATGATTTCCAGCAACAAAGATTTTGTGTGTATGCTTTTGTTCAGCAAACCATTCTAAAAAATCTATTACTTGCTCACTAGTTCCACCACGTGTAATGTCACCGGAGTGAATAAGAATATCTCCATCAGGAATTTTTAGATCTCGATGCTTACCGTGTGTATCAGAAATAGCGATAATTTGCATAAACAAATTTATGTATTATAGCCTCCAAAACAATAGAAAATGATCAATCTGCTTATAAACCAATATATTTCTTCCATAAATATATTGAACGAAACAGCTTAAGCTATCGTTATGGTTTAACTGAAACTGCGACCTTCAGATTAGAACCGTTATAGCTATAGACTTATGCCTGTGTCAAATATTGGGCGTGGGCTAAGACGATCTGTGTTTAGGGTTCTTCCCGGTACCTCTGTAGCTGTTTGAACTGTTATATCAGATTTGCTCCTTATGAATTTTGAACAAAAGAAAAATAATCTTGATTCCTTGCTAAGACAATCCATTCAAAATATTATAGACAATAGGAGGTTGGTGTCTACCCAAGAAATTGCAGAAAAATAAAAGCTGGACATTCGTACTTTAGAAAGACAGTTTTTTTGGACGGCTATTTAAGAAACCCTATCAATAGTACAAATTACAGGAGGGAACAGTTTTTTAATTGGGTATAGTTTACTTTTATAACCATCTTTTTCTTTTGAAATAGAGATAAGGTAAAATGGCACATAGAATCATGATTAGTATAACCGCGGGATAGCCATAGACCCATTGGAGTTCTGGCATTACTTCAAAGTTCATTCCATATACACCTGCAACAAGAGTAGGTAATGCGATACATATGGTCGCTACAGTAAGAATTTTAAAAATACGGTTTTGTTCATAGTCAATTTTATTATTGATGTGATCCCTTAAATCCCTAAGACGCTCAAGGTTAAATTGAATATAATCAGATACAGCAGCCATATCGTCTAATTCGGTGTTAATAAAATCTTTTATCCACAAAGATTTTCCAAAATCACTTTTCTTACAAAGGTTAAAGATTCGCATCGCTTCATTTACAGCTTCTTTTATCAATAAATTGTTAAAGCTATAAGTGGTAATAAGATTCATGTCTTTGTCAGTAAAAACATTTTCAACCAATACTTTATTAGCTAAGACCTTTATCTTTTTTGCGAGGTTCTCTGTAATATCAGCATAATAATCTGAAATAAATTCGAAAGGAAATTTTAGAACGCTATTATTCTGACTAACTAACTTCTGGATGTCCAAAAGTTTCTTACTATAAGCCTCTGTCAGATATTTGTCGAGGATAGAGCTTGTAAAGAGGAAGATTCTTTCCAATGACATGATAATAAATACAGGTTCTTCTATCATTTTCCCCTCTTCATTATAATAAGGGATGGAAAAATGGAAAGAAATCTGGCTTTCGGTCTCCAAGATATGGGAACTTATTTCGAGATCTTCGAAATGGGACATGATCGAGAAATCAAGATTATAATTTTTCTTTAACCAATCAATATCTGTCGGTTTATAATCATGAAGCTGGATAACAGTGAAATCCAGTTTATCAGAGACTATTTCCTTTATATTATTAAAAATATATTTCTTTCCGTCTTTTGCAATTAACTCAATCATTTCATTCTGTATTTTATGAATCATTCAAAAATAGGTTATTTTTCCATTTCTAGTTTTTCAAAAATGTGCTTATAAAGGATAATCACTTTCTATTCTTGATACCATAGGGGAGGTCAAAAGATTTCTATTCATCATTGTGAGTTAGTGAAGTGTTTCTTTATTTTTAAACTGATAAATAAGCGTGATCCTCTTCTTTATTTTTTTTGTCCTGTTTTTGGGCTGATGATTAATAATTGATAAGTCTATTATTTTGGACTTTCTGTTTTTAGCAGACTGTTACCAATGCAGGGATATATCCAGAAAACAAAATAAAATGTTAATTATCCTCATTCAGTAATTCTTTTATTATGGGCTTTGCTTGGTTAGGTCTAACGTGGTTGCCAGAATGTACAATTTCTCCTTGTTGATCAATTATTATATAATGAGGAATTGCCTTAACACCTAATGCTTGAAAGAGCTGGTTGCTTTGAATGCTGTTTAAAAAGTAATGCTGGCCACCCATCTGCATTTCTGCAACTTTTGCTTTTGCCGTGGCTTCCTCAGAGTGTACTGCTATGTAAACAAATGAAACATTTTTTTTGTCGAATTCAGCCTCAATGGCTTTTGAATTTGGCATTTCTGATATACATGGACCACACCATGTAGCCCATAAATCCACATATATAACTTTCCCATCATTTGTGTCGATTATTTCCTTGTGTAGATTAGTGCTATTTTTATTCGAGTAGTCTTTAAGGATGGTCTCGGTATTGAACTTTGGATTTTCTAAATTGGATTTTACTTTGAGATATTTTTTATGCAAAAGGTTTCGAAAATAAATGCTGGAAATCTCTTTCTGTAAAGTTTTTTGGTAGGTCTGGTATGTTGTTATTTTTTGCTCATCAAGATCTTTATTGATAATTGACATTATGGAAATTTCTTTCATCAATGTGTCTGGAATATATGCTATTGCAGAGTAAAGTTCTAGGGAATCCAGCTTATTTGAATCGCCTCCACCTAAAATACCAGAGGGTAAAAATCCCCAATCAGTATCATCATTTTTATTACTTGACCATTTATCTCTTAAACATTCTATGCTATAATTTTTTACTGTATTAATGATTTCATTTAGATTATAAGCATTTTTTAAATGGGCCCTATCAATTGGAAATATATCCAATAAAGGATCCCAGAAATCCAATGGGATTTCCAACTTGTCAAAAAGAGATAGGGCGTTATAAGATCTATGGTTGTACATATACCATCCTATATTGGAAAGATAATCAGACCGACTAAAAAAATTTGCCCAGTTTTTACTTTCTTCATTTGGATTGTATTCCTTTATGAATTTTGCATAAAGGGCTGCAGACTCCTGGTAGACAGAATCATTATATAGGGAGAACTGTTGATGATTATAGTTTTTAAATGCATTTTCTTTCCTATTCCGATTATTGTACAGGTCGCTAGCATAGTATATTTCTTGAAATTTAGCGATGAAGTAATTTGTTTCGGCGTTGGTACCTGAAAAATATACTGATTTCAGAAGTTCAGGCCGATTTAACATTTGCCCATCAAATCGAATAAATATACTGTCTCTAGGATTTAGTTGTACCAAAAAGTTAGCTCTATATGAAATCCAGACATCTAAAGGAACTTCCGTTTCAAATTCCCCATTAAAATTTCCTGTTTCATCAATGAGAATTGGTATATTTTCATTGATCATGCCCACACGATTGACGAGTATTATTAAGGGAACTGTAGAATCATAGTTTTGGATTTTACCCGAAATCTTGCACTGTTGCTGATAATCTTCTGTATTTAAAGTTGTACCCTTTGCTATTGAAAATGAAAAGATAAAAATTAGAATGAAATAATACGACAACTTCATAAATAGGCAATTTAAAATATAATTGGTAAAAGGCTAAACTATGTTCAGATTTTATGTTGGATAACGTAACCTCTTGGTAAATATATTAATAATAACTATAAATCAAGAGAAGTAGCTGAAGGGATTCTATTAAATCTCATCAAATGATCAGAGGAATAAAACAGTTAGTCATCAATGATATTCTTCGAAATTTAACATTGTTGCTTTACGGAGTCCGTTTTTTAGTATCTCTTTAAACAACTTGTTTTTGTTCAAGTAAATAATTCAAAATAATTGGAATCTTTTGAAACGTTCGCAGAATTTTTCGTTCACCTCTTTAAAAAGAATGCTGCCCCGCTGAACTTTTCCAGATATTTATAGGTGCTGAGCCAGTTGTTATAGTTGCCATCCGAACTCGCCCTCTTGCAGCATTCCAGCTTAAAGAAATCTAGGAAACTGTCGTTTTGAGCAAAAAAAGAGCCTTCCTCAAAAGCGCCGGTTAATAATTTAGTCTTTCTGTCAATGCGTCTTTTTTCGGCAGCTGCCATGACGATCTGATTTTTCTATTTTTCAAATGAGTCCCTAGTTCCTTTTTGAATGTAGCTTAAGGTTTTCCCCACGAACCATTTTTCCAGACTTGGAATCGACGATAGGTAGATAATATTCCAAATATAGACTGGTCAATCCATTCTTAAGTTCCTTTCCTTTTAATTTTACACGTACCATACTACATTATTTAAAGAGTTTTTCGATATCCTGTTAGGTAATGATTACCCTTGCACCAATTTTAGTAACCGTGAGCCGATTATTTTTAATAAGCCTCCAGATTGTTGTTCTGCTCAATCCTAGCATTTTACAGGTTTCTGCTATCGAATAGAAATTATTGGTTGGGGGTTCTGTGATATAAGCCGGAGTTTTCAATTTGCTCATCGTTTCCTGATTTGAATTCTTCAGCTTCTTCTGTTTTTGCTAGTACTTATAAAAGCGACTGTTACATAACTTCACTTTTTCAAAAGTGTATAAAAAGAAAAAAATATGAATTCGTAAGATTTAAAGACAGGTAATAAAAATAATAAACCTCTTAAAATTAATGTTTTAAGAGGTTTATTATTTGACTGATTATCGTTAATTACAATCTATTTCCCGATACACAAAGTATTTACAGCTGAATGTCAATTACTTATCTTAAAATAAATACAAATAATAGGCAGATTTATAAAACAAAATATTGTCTGATAAGTCGTCTTAGAAAATTTGATTTTAGAAAAATCATCTTACAAAAAAATCTGAATTCTTTGTTTTGATTCCAAAATGATATTTTTAAACGGGTGAAAAATATGAAAGTTTACTCTATTTAACCTTTTCTTATACTTAAAACTTGATTTATAATCTGGAGTCGGAGGGATGATTTTATACCTTACGTAAACTAACATTATTAGCTTTAAAAAGGTTAATATATTGACATATAGTGAATACTAAAAATATTAGTAAATGATTGTTTAAATATATAACTTTGTTAATCGTGACCAAAAACGTGACCAATGGCTAAGAGAAGAAAGATTACTAAAGGTTCTATTAGCTACCTTTTAAAAACTAATAAAATAAGTAAAGATGGATTCGCCCCTATATTCTTAAGGTACTATTTTAAGGGTATTCCCTCTGAATATTCAATAGGCAAATCAATTCATCCTTTAAATTGGGATGATGAGTCGAAAGAACCTATTTACATAAGTAAACCAATCGCTAAAAAGTTATGTCCAGAAATAAAGTATACAAAATTCTGCACTAATAATGAAGTCGTAGAAATTGTTTCCTTAATGAATGAATTGGAGCTTTACATTAAGGAGATTGAAAATAGTCTTGGTAATCATTTCACAAGTTCCGAAATAACTTCAATATTGAGGTCTAGAATTAACGGTGATGCTATAGATGTTGATAATAAAAAGGATTATTTCGTTGACTTTATAAGAGAGTATTCAAGAACCCATAAAGGGAAAACATTACCTGCTACTCTTAAGGTTTATAATACAATTAATAATATGATTGAAAACTATGAGAATACCCAAAATAAAAAGTACCAGGTTCATGAAATTGATTTTAATTACATTAAAAGTATAACAGAGTATATGGCTAGTTTAGGTCTTTTGAATTCCACAATAAACCGAAGACTTAAGCACATTAAGGGATTTGTTACTAAAGCTCGAAAAAAGGGCTGCAGCATTAATCCTACCTATCAAAACTATACCTGGGGAACTGATGATACAGAGGTTACAGCTTTAACAATGGAGGAGCTTAAAATGTTGGAAGATATAGATCTATCTAGGAAACCATATTTAGAAAGGGTCAGAGATGTATTTTTATTCGCATGTTATACCGGGCTTAGATATTCTGACTTCTCAAAGCTGAAAACGATAAATATAAAAAATGGAGTGATCCGGATGACAGCTACTAAGACTAAAACGAATCAAATTATTCCTTTGAGTAGTAAGGCGAAAATGGTTATTGAAAAATATCAAACGGAAAAATCTGATTACGCCCTTCCTGTACCAAGCGGACAGAAATTTAATGAATATATTAAGGAAGTGTGTAAGATAGCTGGATTAAAGGAAGATGTAGAAAAGGTTAGATTTAGCGGATCAAAAGAAGTTATTGAAGTAAAACCAAGGTATCATACAATAAGTGCTCATGTGGCACGAAAAACCTTCGTAACATTATCCTTAGAATTAGGAATGAAAGCAGAAGAGATAATGCCAATTACTGGTCATAAAGATTATAAGAGTTTTAAACGATATGTAAACCTAACAGAAAAAAGGGCAAAGGAGGCCTTATTAAACGCATGGGAGAAATAGAAAATAACTATCTAACTGTCCAACAAATAAAAATGATAGTTAAAGAAACAATAGCTCAATTGAAAATAGATGAATGTCTGGCAAAGCCCCAATTAACAGCAGGAGAAGCGGGTAAATATTACGGTAAGTCTAGGGTGAACTTCTGGGTAAAAAAGGGATTATTAAGACCCATTTGCCAAAATGGTAAGGGATCTAAAATATATTACCGTCATCAGGATATAATAAAATTAAGCGAGTTGAATTTTCATGATTAATTACTTGTAATTACTAAAAATATTAGTAACTTGGTACTGTCATTAAAAAGCTAAGTATTTTTAGTAAACAACCATTAAGGAGTAGTGTCGCTACTGCTCCTTACTTTAAAAAGTCTTTTCATAATTTAGGTTAATAATTGGTTAGTATTAGTCCTGCATCGCTCGGTGTAGGACTTTTTAAAATTATACAATGAAAGAAAATATTACTGCTACAATAATAATCCCTATTAACATTTTCCTAGCTCATGGGCGTGATACTTTGCTTCGAGAACAGATCATTCTGTTGCAGAGGATTTGAAGGAGGTGCATGGGTATACATCTGTAACGTACATCGATCATCAACTTGAGGAGGGCTACTTGGATACCAGTGATCCAGGGGAGTTGGTGTATGTGGTTACTTTTAAAGTGGAGCTATAGTAATGTTTGTATCCGGTTTATTGAATAAAATATAGAATCATCACTAATTTTAATTTCCATTACTGATCCTTCAATACTTATTCTGGATTTATCCATGGAATCATAATTTTCCTTCTTGATATCCTCAATAAATAATTCAACATCGTTTTGCTGTATTATTTCTATAAGTTGTTCACGCACATTATCAAAATACTCATTGATTTGTTGGATATTCCTTTCTTTGTCTTGGGCTTTAGTTAGCATAATAATTTAAGTTTGGTACTCAAATATAATTTATTTATATAAATTTGGTTCTAAAATTCCCTTTTTGACATAGCTATCTTTATTCATTTGAAAATGCATTTCTGTCATCATATTCAAATATTCTTTTAAAGTCGACAGTCCATATTCTTTTCTCAGCATATCGACATTTGCAGAATCCAATAGCCCTATCTTTGGGAAAGCTCTTCCTGTTGTCTCGACTTCGTAAGTAACTTGAGTACCAAATTTTTGTTTCTTATTTGCATTTACCTGAACTCTGTCAAATAGGTAGGCATAATTTTCTCCATTTGCATTTCCTTTTTTGTACTCTTTATCCATATCTTTTAAAACCTTCCTCTGAAATTCTGGAAACTTATCAAAATGTTGAACTAATAACCAAAAGTGGGTTGCACCTTCTTTATCAACCTTATCAATTCCTAAGAATCCATATTTTTTATAATAATCATTTAACTTGGAATAATTGCTTGAGAATACACTATCCTTAAATGATTCCCATCTTTCTGTTGAGTAAGATTTATAAATACCTTCCCTAGGTTTAGCTGCAACTTGATCTATTTCTACCATCTCTAATAAATCCTGTTTGATTCTCATTTTTTCTTTATCTGTAATATATCGTTGACTAGAACATCCATATGATAATACCATTAGGAGAAAAGTGATAATCCAAAAACATCTTTGCAAGGCCATAACAAAACTGAATAAATTATTATAATAGATTATTAAAGAATAAAAATATAGAATAAAATTCTTAAAAAAAGTTAAAGGAAATATTGATCAGAGAATTAACTCTTATAAAGAAGTCGGAATCATAAATCCCTTCGGTATAGGTATTATTTTTATAATTCTTCTATTTATTAAGTTTATTTATTAATATTGATAACCCGTTGGGTGAAATTAATGGAATCTTTACTATTACACGATTCTTAAAAAATAATTATTTTCTTCTGTACAGTTCCATATAAAATGGTGATATTTGTACCAATCACCGAGCAAACTGTATGTGAGCAAAAAGGTGAGCGGTTCTTCAAAAGGATTATTTCATATAATTTTCGATCGATACCAAGTTGATCCAGTTGAGTTATAAGTTCCTCGCGGAATTCATTAATAATAAAACCACCAGAAGCTTTCCTCAATTTTTTTATTTGAGATTTAGAGCCCAATTGATCAAATCCTAAGAGATGACGATCAATGATCAGGTCTATATCTTCGGAGAAACAATCTATCAGATTATATGCCTTACTCAAGGAAGTACCACCTTTAAAGATTATGGAATCTGCATATTTGGACTGAAAAACTGTTTTTAATATCACACATGCCCACCAATCCTTTTCGACCACAAACGCTGGTAATCCAATTGCATTTTCAACTTGCTCCAAAACCTGAAGCTTTTGCTCATCGGTTAGATTTATCCACATAAGTTAAGACTGATAAAGGTCGTTGATTTGTTTCTGAATCCACACAGGAGCATATATCAATTGATTTTGCATCACTTTCTCATTCAGCTTTTTTACAGCTTTCTTGATGGTCTCTAAAAATTCTTCTGTAATATCTTATTGCTCTTTCTCCATAAACGCCTGCACAATAAGATGCAGTAACTCATCTTTTATCGCAAAGCTTTTAGAAACAGTTCGTTTAAATTTGATAGTTCGATTTCCTATTTTCACTTCACGTTGCGAGCGATCAGATAGATATACCGCTTTTAACGGCACTTGTGTTGTAAGCCCTAGTAAGTACAGTGTGATCACACCTATTGGAGCATTTCGAGCTTTATCTCCTTTAGCAATTTCCTTTGCAATGTCTCCGATATTAGGATATATCGTGTCCGGCAAAGGATCTTTCTCTGGATTGATATAGATTCCATGAGCCAGTCTTTCAATAAGACCATCATTCTCCATACGGAAAAGTGTCAGCCGGATATTTTCCAGCGTAGAAAAATTCTTAAAGTCGTCAGCGAAAAAAACTCACCACGAGACGATTTTAAAATTTTGTTTTCTATCTTATTTTTAGCTATTTCCGGTATTTATGAACTCGTTATACTGTAACAAATTTAGTAAATATTTGTTACGGAAAAAATAGTGCTTGAGATTAAATATTTTAGTAATATTTGAATAGTCGTCAAGCACACTTATCTTTTTCATTGTTTCAAATATTCGAATGCTTTAATCAAAATTTTATCATCAACTTGTTCGTCATAATCTATTAAAATGTCAGGCATTATGCCTTTTCACTGTAATATTTCTAAATTGGGCCCGGAATATTCCAATACCGGAATATTTAAATTGAACATTTTGTCCTCCTATGGGCGGAATTCTGACAATATTACTATTTGCTCCTGGTGTATGGGCGACCTATAAATAATTTGTTATCTTTTCTAGTTTTTAGTTGGAGAGCAACGAATTCAGCGTGACTAATTGTATTTTCGTCTATTAGAACAATTAAACTTCCTTTGTATTGGTGATCTATTCTGTTATTAACCTAACAAAATTGAAATATGATGGTTTACTATTATTGTAAATGAAATAAAAATGCAGAATATGTGATATTACAATAAATAGTTATAAATTTAAAACAACAATCAATTATAACTATGGAACTTTCTTGCATTATTATAGATGATGAATTTCACGCCCAAATCGAACTGACAGATGCCTTGAAAAAAATTCCTTCTATTTCATTAAAGGGTGTTTTTGAAAGCATACCCAATTCATTGCATTATTTGGAAGGAAATAAAATTGACATTGTTTTTAGCGATATTAATATGCCGGACCAAAATGGAATAGAAGCGGCGGCGATCCTTCAAAGATATTGTCGATATTTGATTTATGTAACCGCTCATAGGGAATATGCGATAGAAGCCTTTCAAGCAAATGCAATTGGATATCTCTTAAAACCACTTTCTCAGAGTTCTTTAATAGAAAAAATTTCTCTTATCAAAGAATGGAGTAAAAACGAATCCGATCTCCCAAAAAAAATCACAGATGACTTCGTATTCGTAAAAGGTAGTTCTAAAAATAGTTTTATAAAATTGGAACTAAGCCATATAATTTACATTGAGGCCATGTTGAATTATGTGAAAATTTGGATAAACAATGCCTTCCACATCACATATGCAACACTAAAATCAATGGAGCAAAAACTGTACGGGAAAAGTAATTTTATAAGAGTATCAAAATCAATTATCATTAACACCAACCACATTATAGAGGTAGATGGGTTTTATGTCAAAATGACGGATGGGAACAAATTTAGTATTGGGGAGTCTTATAAAAATGCGTTTATTCTTTTCCTGAATAAACGCACATTGGGTGGATAATCATCCCATTGTAATTCCTGTAGTTGTCATAGTTGTGGTAGGAAAGGTATCCTGAGATGAAGATTTGCTCGAAATCTTTTTTTTGAATACAAACAATTTTTGTCGTTTGAGTTTTTTCTTTTTCATATCTTTCATTTTGTATTTCATTAATTACATGATAATACGTAGAGGAAAATATATAAACATCTTTATTATATAAACTTTGGATAATATTATATCAAACCCGGATGAAATTTCTAAAGACATATAAGATACATTTTATCTGTTGGCCTATTTATATTGGATATGAGGTATTATTGACAGGAACATTGAATGGTCGGTTCAGTCATTATTTGACATACATTTTATTCTATTCGATAGAAATCGGACTATTTTACGCTCATGCTTTTCTAGTAATGCCATTATTAAACAAATTATCTAGAAAATCACTCTTTAATTGGATAGCGGCACTTATAGGTGTCTTGGCTATTTACACCCTAATGTTAATACTATCAAGCTTTTTACTAGACGTTCTAGGTGTTCGAAAGACACCTCTTATTTTGAGTAAAACATTCTTTCTTTACCTCTCTTGGAGAGCGGTATTGTTTCTAATGTTTGGAACAGGTTATTACTTTATCCGAAGATATGTTCGACAGAAATCTGAACAAACAACAAGATTGTTGGAACTTGAAAGAATGAAAACTAAAATGGCTCAATTGGAGAGCGATTACCTTCGGGCACAAATAAGTCCGCACCTGCTCTTCAATACCCTGAATTTTATAAAGTTTGCGGCAAAACATCATCCCGACCAGAGTGATGAGGCAATAATGCTCTTGACTGAAACTTTAGATTTTTCCCTTTCCAACAGCCAACATGGACTGATATTACTAAAGGATGAGATCAAGCAGGTAGAAAATATCATACGAATCAACCGGTTAAGATTCAATGGAAGAATCTATCTCGATTTTAAAAAGGAACTAGACTTCAACGGGAAAATGGTTCCGCCCATTTCCATACTTTCCCTAATAGAAAATCTTTTTAAACATGGAGATTTGAGCAAGAGCAGTTTTCCTGCGTTATTTTACGTGAGCGAGAATAAAGCGGCAATCTGCATTAAAACAGAAAACTTGATAAGGACAGTATCAATTTCAGATGAGCGGAGAAAATGTTCTGGACTTAATAACTTAAAAGAAAGGATGGACAGTTTTTATGGAGAGGACAACTACGTATTTAAGTATGGAAATCATGGAGATATATTTAAACTTGAATTGACATTCCCAATCATTAGTGACCTTCAAGAATAATAGATGACAACACATTATTTTAGAGGTAATTAATTATATTTTATTGAATATGAAACAAAGTATATTCCCTTTGGATAGCGCATCTTGTAGGACACCCTTTTTCCCTTTGGACCAAGAACTCGAAGCAGCATGGCCTAAATTAAAAATACTAATAGCTCAATCATCTCTTGAATTTTACGAAAGGATCCATAATCTTTCGTACCAAGAACTCCTTCAACAAAAGCCGAATATTAGATTCACTGTTTGGAAATATTTTAACAGGTCAAAGTATAGGGCAACACCTTTTGGCAGCCTCGCCGGAATATCTGTAGTGCCGCTAGATTCAAAAATATCTCGGAATGAAGTGACAGTCCATAGTGAAATGGAAAGCTATGCGGTGCGTCGGGAGAAAACAAATCAAAATCTTCCTCTAATCAGCCAACTCGAAAAGAAAAGATATCTCTCAAATTCGACTTGGTACCAAATTGGAAACGAAATTAGGTTCCTTATCCTTGAGCAAAACAAGTATTGCCTGAGTTCAATTCCATTTTCCATTGATATACTGGAATTATTAGAATTTTGCAGCTCAATTAAAAACTATCAGGAGATAATAAGTTTTCTCCATGACGCTCAAAAGCTCATCGAAAAACATGCAAAAGCAGTTTTGAAGGACTTGGTTATTGCTGAAATTATTGTCGCTGAGTCCAATAGTTCCGTCACGGGCAAATACCTTTTGGATAGAGTACCGTTGCATATAGAAAACAGTAAAAGCTGCAATTATATAATCAGTTCAAGAAAAGTAGTAGAAGGAGGACTTTCACCTGGTTCCTTAAAAGAAGTTCAGCAGTATATTAACTTTTTAAAAGAGTCACTTCCAAATCCAGCAAATAAAGACTTGCAAGATTTCAAGGACAAATTTGCTAAACGTTGGGAAAACCGAGCAATTCCGCTCAGCATTGTCCTTGACCCATTTAACGGGATACCCTATGGTAGGAATAAGCTTGGAGTCGATGAAAGTCTCATCGGTATTTTAGCACATGATACAGTTGAAAATAGTGATCAAAGCTCAA
>Ga0308157_10002090_pt1 | contig 35250 bp, 26 predicted proteins | sample PhyBR1_FD_201035 | JGI IMG/M metagenome (GOLD analysis project Ga0308157, IMG submission 201035) | Phyllosphere microbial communities from UC Gill Tract Community Farm, Albany, California, United States - DLSLB.R1 | ecosystem: Host-associated > Plants > Phyllosphere > Unclassified | place: USA... | reverse complement strand
CTTTATTTTTACACGTAACACGCTTCACGTGGATTCGCGGTAAGGGTATTGTGAAGACGAATCAATGTGTTTTGACGGGTGTTTGCGTTGGGCGTGTTTTGCCGGTTTAGGGCAAAAGACGGGCGGCTTATTCATCCTCGAAACATGTCTGGCTTTGCTGGTCCGGGCTCTTTGTATTGTGGCGATGCGGGAGAGTTGGGACAGAAATTGCAGTTGCTGTGTTTTGAAATATGGCAGCCTCGCTTTTGGGCGGTGCTGCCGGTGGCGGAGACAAGGGAAATATGCCAGTGGTCGGCTCATCGGGGAGCTTGCGGAGCAAATCCGCATTCAGCGCAGGCAGACACCTGAAAGGTTCGCTTTCGTTCGGCTTCAGCCCTCTTAAACGGGTCATCCTCAAAGCAACAGTTTCCTTTGCCGCACTGGTTGCGGCGGCTCCGGCATTTGCACAAAGCACGGAAAACTCCACACGCATAGATCTGCCATTTGGTGGCAGCGTTGGTGCTTTCGATGTCATCCAGTTTTCGATTTTTCTGGGCGCCATGGGGGCTGCCCTTTTGTCGGCTGGCTGGCTGATCCGCGATCGTTCCAAAATCGCCAATGAAAACAACGAATTGCGTTCGCGCCTGTCCGATATGGGGCTGGCGGCACAGCGCAATGACGCACTGCTTAACCTCAAAGATCAGCGGATCGTTGTCTGGGATGCCCACGGCGCACGCGCTGATGTCGTCGGACAATTGCCGTTTGATTGCGGTGCACCGCAGGACCGTTCGCATTTTCTGGCCTTTGGTCGCTGGCTGCGCCCGCAATCCGTAACCGAGCTTGAACGCGCGGTTTCGGCTTTGCGCGAGCAGGCTCATGCTTTTGATCTCACAGTTGAAACCGTCAACGGCACGCTTCTGGACGTTTATGGGCGCACGTCGGGCAGTTTCGCCGTCGTGCGCTTCCTGAGCCTCCAGGGTGTACAGGCGGAGCGCGCAGCACTACAGTCGCAGAACCGAGAACTCTCTGAAAAGCTTGCACTATTACGCCATCTGCTTGACCGGATCGAACAGCCCGTCTGGGTGCGTGGGTCTGATGGGCGCATCGAATGGGTCAATGGTGCCTACGCGCGCGCCGTGGATGCGGCAGACGGCACGCAGGCAAGCTCGGAAGGCCGGGAGCTGTTTGGCGCACAGGCCCGTCAGCGTCTGGAGCGCGACCGCTTTGCCGAGCCGGATATGCGTGAGCAAATGCCTGCCGTGGTCCGCGGCGACCGCCGTATCTATGATGTCACCGATGTGAGTGCTGAGGCAGGTTCTGCTGGCCTCGGATTTGACTTGAGTGAAGTGGAACAGGTGCGCGAAGAACTGAGCCGCACCTTGAAGAGTCACGCCGAGACGCTCGACCAGCTTTCGACCGCTGTGGCTATTTTCGATCCGGATATGAAGCTTCAATTCTTCAATCAGGCTTTCGTTTCGCTTTGGTCGCTGGATACCGCATGGCTTGAAACGCATCCGAGCAACACGCTGCTTTTTGATCGGCTTCGCTCTGAAGGCAAGCTGCCGGAGCAGCCGGAATGGCGCAAGTGGAAGGATTCTCTGCTTTCCGCCTACCGTTCGGTCGAGCCGGAAGAACATATGTGGCATTTGCCGGACACGCGTATCATGCGCGTTGTCGCCAATCCGCACCCGCAAGGCGGCGTGACCTGGTTCTTCGAGAACATGACCGAAAAGTTCGAGCTTGAAGGTCGCTACAACACGCTTATCAAGGTTCAGGGCGAAACGCTCGACCATCTGGCAGAAGCGGTTGCGGTGTTTGGCTCCGACGGCCGGTTGCGCCTTTCCAATCCATCTTTTGCCGATCTCTGGTCGCTGCCCGCAGCCATTACTGTTGAAGGCACGCACATTTCCACAATCTCCAAGCTTTGCGGCCAGCGTGGCGGCGATGGCCTTTGGGAGGATTTTGTCTCTTCGGTGGCTGGCTTCCTCGACGAGCGCAACGGACGCATGGGGCAGGTGGAGCTTAATGACGGCATTATCCTTTCATATGCCGTCGTACCGTTGCCCAAGGGGCAGACCATGCTCACCTTCATCGATGTCACCGATACGGTGCGTGTTGAACGAGCTTTGAAGGAAAAAAACGAAGCGCTTTCGCTGGCCGATCAGATCAAGAACGATTTTGTGCAGCATGTTTCCTATGAGCTGCGCTCGCCGTTGACCAATATCATCGGCTTTACCGAGCTGCTGCAAACGCCGACCTTCGGTTCACTCAACGAACGTCAACTTGAATATCTCGATCATATTGGCACGTCGTCGGCAGTCCTTCTGACCATCGTCAACGACATCCTCGATCTTGCGACGGTCGATGCCGGTATTATGCAACTCGATATTGATGATGTGTCGGTGACTGATGAAATTTCCGCTGCTGCAAAGCGCGTCAGCGAACGTCTGCAAGAGCATGATATCGGGCTCGATATCGATATTGCCGATGATGTCGAAACTTTCAGGGCCGATGCCAACCGCGTAAGGCAGGTTCTGTTCAATCTCCTTTCCAATGCGTCCAATTATGCACCGGAAGGCTCGACGGTCGCGCTTCAAGTGGCGCGCGATGGCACGGATATTGTCTTTGCCGTGCACGATGACGGCCCGGGCATGCCAAGCGATGTGCTCGATACGGTTTTCAAGCGTTTTCAGGCCTATCAGAATGGCGGACGCAAACGCGGCGTAGGTTTGGGACTTTCCATCGTAAAAAGCTTTGTCGAGCTGCATGGTGGCAGGGTCGAGATTGAAACAGGTGCGGACATTGGAACCACGGTTATTTGTCGCTTCCCATCGGAGGCGCGCAGCTTCCGTGTTGCCGCCGAATAAGGTAAATGGTGCTGCATGAGCACCCCAATCAGTAGCCCGATCAATACTCTTGAGTTTTTCCTGCCAGATGAGGCCGCCACGCAGCGCTTTGGTGAGGACTTCGCCCTTGCGCTCATGAAAGGTGATCTCGTCACCTTGTCCGGCGATCTTGGCGCAGGCAAATCCTCGCTTGCCCGCGCGATTATCCGCGCGATAGCCGACGATGAGGATTTTGAAGTTCCAAGCCCGACTTTCACACTGGTCCAAAGCTACGAGGCTTTGCGTATCCCCGTCGCGCATGCAGATCTCTATCGGATTTCGCATGGCGAGGAATTGGACGAACTGGGGCTCGTCGAATTTCTCGAAAATGGCGTGGTGCTGTCTGAATGGCCTGAACAGGCTGAAGGTTTTCTGCCAGAACCAGCTTTTGCTGTTCGGCTTATTCATGAAGGGGTAGGGCGGCGCATTGCGATTGCGGGTTTCGAAGCTGCGATTGCACGCCTTGAGCGGTCGCTTGAAATCCGTAGTTTTCTTGAAACGAACAATCGCAAAGGGGCCAAGCGGCGCTACTTGCAGGGCGATGCATCTCCACGCAAATATGAGATCGTCACAAGCGCCTATGGTGTTGAAGTTCTGATGAATGCGCCTGCGATGCCGTATGATCCGCCGCTGCGCAATGGAAAATCCTATCGCCAGCTTGCGCATATTGCTGAGAATATACAGGCTTTCGTGGCGATTGACGGTCTGCTTGCTGCACATGGTTTGCGGGTGCCCGAGATGCGCGCAATGGATATAGATGCGGGGTTTCTGATCCTTGAAGATCTGGGAACAGAAGGCATCCGCATGCCCTCGGGTGAACCTGTCGCCGAACGCTATGAGGCAGCAGGACGGTTTCTGGCGCATCTCCACGGTGTTCAATGGCCAGATCACGCGCCGGTTCCAGGCCATCTTGATCATATCATCTCGAGCTTTGACCGCGACGCGATGATCATGGAAGTGAGTCTCGTGGGGCAATGGTATGCGCCACGCATCATGGGTCGCAAGCTCACCGACACCGAAATCGCAGCCTATGAGGCGGCGTGGGACGAAGTTCTGAACGACATTGCTGAGTGTGAGAAAAGCCTGCTTCTCCGCGATTATCACTCACCAAACCTGTTCTGGTTTGAAGATGCCGAAGGCGCCGACAAAATCGGCACTATCGATTTTCAGGATGCGATGATCGGGCCTGCTGCTTATGACGTGGCTTCTCTGGCGCTCGATGCCCGGGTGACGATCACGCCAAATCTCGAAAAAGCAGTGGTGGACGCCTATTGCGACGAGCGTTACAAGCTCGGTCATGTGTTCGACGAAGAGAATTTCCGCAAGGCATATGCAGCGATGGGCGCACAGCGCAATGCAAAGCTGTTAGGCCTGTTCGTGAGGCTTGATGAGCGGGATGGTAAGCCGCATTATCTCGCCCATTTGCCCCGCATTCACGACTATCTTAGCCGCGTGTTACAGCATCCGGTGATGACGCCCGTCGCTCGCTGGTTTGATGATCTCGCTTTGCTGGAGAAACAATGACAGTTCCTGATACAGCGGTTATGCTCGCGGCAGGCCTTGGAAAGCGCATGCGTCCCATCACCGAAACCATGCCCAAGCCGCTGGTTAAGGTTGCGGGTAAGCCGCTCATTGATTGGGGTCTTGACGCGCTGGCAAATGCTGGTGTCGAAAAGACGATCGTCAATGTTCATTACTTAGCCGACCAACTCATATCCTATCTTAATGATCGTATCTCACCTGAAATCATGATTTCCGATGAGCGGGCGCTGTTACTCGATTCCGCTGGTGGTATCATCAATGTGCTGCCTGAACTCAAGAACCAGCCTTTCTACGTACTCAATGCAGATACGTTTTGGGTTGGTGATGATGCGAAGCCGAATATCTCAGCGCTTCGTGATGCATGGGACGGCGCCTCCATGGACATCCTTTTGATGACCGCAAAGCTTGATCAGGCGACGGGATTCGAAGGCAAGGGTGACTTTGTTGCAGATGATGAGGGGCGCTTGCGCCGCCTGCGTGATGTTGCGGGGGATCCGGTCATCTATGCAGGTGCCGCAATCATTCATCCGCGGATTTTTGCAGATAGCGAACCGGGTGTTTCATCGCTCAATCGCTATTTCGATGCGGCGATTGCATCAGGTCGATTGTATGGTATGCCAATGCGTGGGCATTGGCTGACAGTGGGAACACCAGAAGCAATTGGCGAGGCGGAGGCCGTACTATCGGCGCTCTAAGCATTTTGTGGCCTGCATCTTTCCCGAAAACAGCTTCACATTTTTCGGGATGCGCTTTGGCGTGAAGAAGGAATCAATATGAGAACGCCAAAACTGTTTTCCATTCCTTCCGGTACACCCTTTTTGCCAGCCTTTGCAAAGGCGTTTTTGGAAGGTCGTTTGGTTGAAGGTTTTCCGGGCAATGCGGCTGATCCGCTGGCGCTCGCGAATGCCACCATCTATGTGCCGACACGGCGCGCGGCGCGCGCACTTCGCTCCATTCTGGTCGATATGATCTCGGCAGAAGCATTTTCAACAAAAGTGGGAACCGGTTTCGCGTCCGAAAATGCGTGGGAAAAAAAGAGTGCGATCCTGCCTACGATACGACCGCTGGGTGACGTGGACGAGGACGCAGCTTTTTTCAATGCCAGCACGTCGGGAATTTTCGATCTCAATCCGCCGATCGGCAAGGCCGAGCGCCTGTTATTGCTGGCGCGGCTTATTCGTCCGTGGCGGGAGTCCCTGCCTGCGCATGTGCGCGCACTGTTTGGTGTCGAGGATGTGTCGGTTCCAGCCACGACCTCAGATGCAATCTGGCTTGCCCGCGATCTCGCAGGTCTGATGGATCAGGTCGAAACCGACAATGCCAAATGGAGTGAGCTTGCGAGCATCGCCCCAGATGATCTGGCCGATTGGTGGCAAGTCACGCTTGGCTTTCTCGATATTGTTACAAAAATTTGGCCGGATATTCTTGAAGAACGCAAGCTTTCCAATCCGGCTGCACACCGCAACGAACTGATCTGGGGTGAGGTGCGTCGTCTGCGCGATCATCCGCCTTTGGGCCCCGTGATTGCTGCCGGTTCTACAGGCTCTATTCCTGCGACCGCAGAGCTGGTTTCTGTGATCGCCAATCTACCCAATGGTGCAGTTGTGCTGCCCGGTTTGGACCGCGATCTCGATGAAGGTGCGTGGAACCTGCTGGGGGCTTCGGATGATAACCCCTCCACATTCGGGCATCCGCAATACGGTCTTCATAAGCTGTTGCAGGCCATTGGCATTCTGCGCGAGGATGTCGAGCATATCGAGAATATGCCGACGAAGAAGCGCGTGCTGGAGCGCGTGGTGAGCCAGGCGCTGCGTCCGGCTGAGACCACCGACGCGTGGAGCGAGCTCAGCCGCGACCCGGATATGCAACCCGAAGAACTTCGAAAGACCGCACACAAGATTGATCTGATCGAAACCGCCAATGAGCGCGAGGAAGCGCTGGCAGTAGCACTCGCGCTGCGTGATGCCATCAGCGATGAAAACAAGACTGCGGCACTGGTAACGGCGGATCGTAATCTGGCGCGTCGCGTGGTCGGCGAGCTTGCCCGTTTTGGTATCGATGCCGATGATTCCGGTGGTCGTCATTTGCGCGATATCGAGACTGCAACGCTGATGCGTCTGATGGTCGAAACGGTGTTTAATCCCGGTGATCCGGTGGCGCTTCTGGCGCTCGTCAAGCATCCGATGTTGCGGCTTGGCAGCAAGCGTATTGAACGGAGACTGGCTGCGGAAACGCTTGAGCTGGTGGCTTTCCGTGGTGGTACGGGCCGCGCATCGATCATTGATCTGCCCGCTTTTTTCGACCAACGCATGGAAGAAAGCGCAAACCAGCCGTGGCAACCTGCATGGCATTCAACTGTCACGCAGGACATGATCGATGCCGCACGCGCGCTTTGTGTGAGCCTGTCTGAAGCGGTCGCACCGCTGGCACCCTTTGCAGTTATTAACCGGCGAACGGAAATAGGCGAAATCACCCGCGCAACTGTTGAGGCGCTCGAAAATCTGGCGCGCGATGAAAGCGGCAGTGTCACGCGCTATTATTCTGGTGAACATGGAGAGAAGCTGGCTTCCTTCCTGCGTCAGCTTGTATCAAGCGAAGCGGAACTGGATTTTGAAGCTATTGAATGGCCCGCCATTCTCGAAGCGCTAATGTCGGGTGAAACCGTCAAGCCGCATCCGGGTGGTCATCCGCGCGTCTTCATCTGGGGTGCGCTGGAAGCGCGTTTGCAGACGATGGATACGCTTGTGATCGGTGGTCTCAACGAAGGCACATGGCCCGCCAAGACACGCAATGATCCGTTCATGTCGCGCCCGATGAAGGCGATGATCGCACTCGATCCACCGGAGCGGCGCACTGGTCTTGCAGCGCACGATTTTCAGATGGCGCTCGGCATGGATCATGTCGTGTTGTCGCGCTCGCAGCGTTCGGATAACGCGCCGACCATTCCGTCGCGCTGGTTACAGCGGCTTGAAACTGTGCTTGGTGCCGATGTGACCAAGGATATGCGTGCTCGTGGTGCGCGTTTCATCCATTGGGCGCGCGAAATTGATCAGGCACCCGATGTACCCTTCGTCAAACGGCCAGAACCGGCACCGCCTGTGAGCGCACGGCCCAAGCATTTCTCGGTTACAGAAATCGAAACCCTGCGCCGCGATCCCTATGCGATCTTTGCAAAGAAAATTCTCAAACTGCGCCCGCTGGAACCGCTCATCCGCGATCCGGCAGCAGCAGAACGTGGGACACTTTTTCACGATATTCTGGGACATTTTACAGAAGAAGGCATCGATCCGCTTGCGCCTGATGCAGCCCAGCAACTGGAAGAGTTCGGCCGGCACTTCTTTGCCGACATGGACCTGCCTGTGGAGATCGAAGCGGTCTGGTGGCCCCGTTTTACCGCACTTATTCCGCAATTCCTCGAATGGGAGCGGGAACGCGCTTATAATGTTCAGACCCGATTTGCCGAAATTTCATCGGATAAGCGCGAGGTTGAAAGCCTTGGCATTACCTTGTCGGGCCGTGCCGACCGTATTGATCTGATGCGCGACGGAACTGCGGAAGTGATCGATTATAAGACCGGCTCCACACCATCGCCCAAGCAGGCGCATGTGCTGTTGTCGCCACAGTTGGCGCTGGAAGCCGCTCTTCTCGTGCGCGGTGCGTTCCGCGAATTGGGCGCGGTTCGCGCGTCTGATCTGACCTATGTGCGCTTGCGGGCAGGCGGTGAGGTGAAGCCGGAATCGATTTTGAAAATCGGTCGGCCACCATCTGAAAAGACCGCCCCAGCCCTTGGCGAAGAGGCATGGCAGCGACTGGCGCAGTTGCTTACTGAATATCAGAATCCGGCTAAGGGTTATCTTTCCCGTGCGCTGCCGTTCAAAGAAACCGAGCTTTCGGGCGATTATGATCATCTGGCACGCGTGCTGGAATGGTCCGCTGGTGGTGATGCGGGCGGGGACGGCGGCGAATGAAAAAGCAACGGATTATTCCAAAGGAAACAATCGACGCGCAGGCCAGTGCTGCCAATCCGCTGGCCTCTGTCTGGGTGTCGGCCAATGCCGGTTCGGGTAAGACTCACGTTCTGACCGAGCGCGTCATTCGTTTGCTGCTCGAAGGCACTGACCCGTCGAAAATTCTGTGTCTGACCTATACCAAAGCGGCAGCAGCCGTCATGCAGAACCGCGTCTTTGCGCGATTGTCCGAATGGGCAATGTTGCCTGATCAGGATCTGGCGGATCGGTTATGGAAGCTTGAAGGCAGGCGCGCGGGCGAACATCGTTTGAAAGTCGCAAGGCGGCTTTTTGCGCGTGCGCTTGAAACGCCGGGTGGGCTGAAAATCCAGACCATTCACGCATTTTGCGAAGCGATCCTGCATCAGTTCCCGCTTGAGGCGAATATCGCCGGTCATTTCGAGATGATGGACGATCTCATGCAAATGGCGCTGGTCGGCGAGGCGAGGCGCACTTTGCTTGAGACTGCGCATGGTGGTGGCGACGAGCTGCTTGCGAGCGCTTTTGCTGACGTCATGCAGGCGGCTGGCGAAATGGGGCTGCAATCACTGCTCGATGAAGCCGTGAACCGTCGTCACGGCTTGCAGCAATATATTGCCGCGCTTGGCAATGCGGGAGAGCGGAGCGAGACCCTTCATCGGCATTTTGGTTTCAGGCCAGGCACACGCGAATCCGATCTGCTTGACGAGATGTGGCCGGTGCCGGAGTTTTCCGATGATGCGCTCGATCTCATCTTGTCGATCCAGAAGGGTGCAGCGCGTGCGCATGATTTTGCGTTGCAGCTCAAGCAATATGAGAAGGTGAAAAGCAGTTTCGACAAGGAAGCTGTGCTGCGTGCAGCTTTCCTCAAAGCCACTGGTGAAGCCAAATCCGGCTCCTATGTGGGCTCGGCTGCTGTCAAAAAGCTGCTGCCGGATTTCGAAGAGGATTTCAACGCTGCTGCCTCGCGTGTGGAATTCGGTCTCGACAAGATCAAAGAGCTGCGGCTTATCCGGCTTAATCTGGCTGCACTCACACTCATTGATAATCTCCTGCAGCGCTATCACGATATAAAGCGAAAGCGTGGTCTGCTCGACTTTGAAGACCTGATCACGCGCACGGTTGCGCTGCTTGCCCGCGACGGGGCAGGGCAGTGGGTGCAATATAAGCTTGATCGCGGCATTGATCATATTCTGGTCGATGAAGCGCAGGATACCAGCCCCGACCAGTGGCAGGTCATCCGTATGTTGTCGGAAGAGTTTTTCTCCGGCCTCGGCCAGCGCGATGTAAACCGCACGCTGTTTGCCGTGGGTGACGAAAAGCAGTCGATCTATTCGTTTCAGGGGGCGGTGCCGGAAGACTTTGCGGCACAGGGCAGGGCGGTTAGTCTCAGGGCTGAGGATGCGGAGCTTAAATTCGAGCGCGTAAGCCTCAACTTCTCGTTCCGCTCCGCTCCCGACGTATTGCAGGCCGTGGATGAGGTCTTTGCACGTCCTGAAGCCAACCGCGGCCTTTCAGGTGCAACCGTTCATTCGGCCATTCGCGATAACGAGCCGGGCGAGGTGGAAATATGGGATATGCTGACGCCTGAAGAGGTGGAGGAGCCGGACGACTGGCGCATTCCGGTCGATCATTTGCAGGCACCTGCGATCAAGCTCGCCGAACAGATTGCAGCGACCATCCGCTATTGGCTTGATCGCGGTGAAACCATTCCGGGCCAGAATCGCAAACTTGCGCCGAAAGACATTATGGTGCTGGTGCGCAAGCGCGACCAGTTCATGCCAGCGCTTTCGCGCGCGCTCAAAGAGCGCCATGTGCCGGTGGCCGGTGCAGATCGGCTCAAACTCACAAGCCATATTGCTATTCAGGATTTGATGGCGCTGGGGCGTTTCGTGTTGCAGCCATCTGATGATCTTTCACTGGCGTCACTTCTCAAAAGTCCACTTTTTGGTTGGGACGATGACAGGCTTTTTGCGTTGGCGCATCCGCGCAAGAGTGGTGAAACGCTGTTTGAGCGGCTTTATCATGCGTCACTGGAAGAGCCTGCGTTGATCGCGGTTCACAAGACGCTGAGCCGTTGGCGGAACATGGCCGATACCATGCCGATCTTCGAGTTCTATGCGCGAATTCTGAGTGCTGACGGCGCAAGGCGGAAGCTTCTGGCGCGGCTTGGGCCGGAAGCTGGCGATATTATCGACGAATTCCAGAACTACGCACTTTCAGCCGAACGCGCTGGTCTGCCGGGCATGCAAGCCTTTCTCGAAACACTTGATGCGGCTTCACCACAAATCAAGCGCGAGCTGGATCAGGGTCGCAACGAAGTGCGCATCATGACGGTCCATGCCGCCAAGGGACTTGAAGGTGCTGTGGTGTTTCTGGTTGATCCGGGCAATGCAGTCTGGAGCGGAACCCGCGCACCAAAGCTTGTTCCGTTTGATTTTTCCAATGATGGTCCGCAGGTCAAAGGCTATCTCTGGCAGCCCAATTCAGGCTATCAGACTGGTTTTCTGGCATCCCAGATCGAAGGTCTCAAGACGCGCGCCGAGGAAGAATATCGCCGCCTGCTCTATGTGGGCATGACGCGTGCGGAAGATCGGCTGATTGTCTGTGGCTATCGTGGGTCGCGTGATAGTGGCGAGACATGGCACAGGCTGGTTGAGGATGCGCTCACAACAAAGGCAGAAACCTTCGTGCATCCGGTTTCAGGTGTTGCGGCACGTCGCTATCGCAACACGCCACGCGGGTTGACGGAAATCGCCGAGCCGGAAGTTACGGAAACGCTCGAAATTCCGCCGCTGCCGCCGGAATATTTGCAGCCGATCAAACCTGAGCCGGGACTGCCGCGCCCGCTTGCGCCATCGGGTGCATCGGCACTTATTGAAGCGGATGAAGAGCCGCCGCTTGATATTGTTTCACCTGTGCTGGGTGCAAGCGGGGATACATCGGCCTTCGCGTTAAGGCGCGGTACGGCGATCCACATGCTGCTGCAATATCTGCCGGAAGTGCCCGAGATTGACCGCGAGAAACTTGCACAGGACTATCTCACGCGCATTGCGAGCGACTGGCCGGAGATCGAACGCACGAAGGCATGGGCAAGCGTGGCGAGTATTTTAACCGATCCGAAATTCGCACCGGTCTTTGCTAAAGGATCGCGCGGTGAAGTGGCCGTTATGGGTACGATCAATCTCGGTGGCAAAGATCATGCTGTGTCAGGTCAGATCGACCGCATCAGCGTAGACGAAAGCCGCGTGCTGATCGTAGACTATAAAACCAATCGCCCGCCACCAAAGACCGTTGAAGCGGTGCCTTTCGCTTATCGCGCGCAGCTTGCGCTTTATCGGGAACTGCTTACGCCGCTTTATCCGGGGCGGATAGTTGAAGCGGCTTTGCTCTTCACTGAAGGGCCATATCTGCTGCCATTACCGGAAAGCGTGCTCAACGACGCATTGCAGGCTTTGAGTGACTCTCAAGGAAAGGTTACTAACCAGAACTTGACGAATGGCAGTCAACACGCCACATGATATGGTCAAAGGAGCAATTTCTCGATGAGTCTTTTGCTCTCAAACAGATATGAGGATAGGCCTATGGCAACCGTAAAGGTCGATAACAGCAATTTTCAGTCGGACGTTCTTCAGTCGAGCGAGCCTGTCGTCGTGGATTTTTGGGCTGAATGGTGCGGTCCTTGCAAGATGATCGCTCCCGCTCTTGACGAGATCGCCACTGAAATGGCCGGTCAGGTTAAGATTGCCAAGGTCAATATCGACGAAAATCCAGAACTCGCAGCACAGTTCGGCGTGCGTTCGATCCCAACGCTGCTGATGTTCAAGGATGGCGAACTCGCTGCCAACATGGTTGGCGCTGCTCCAAAGAGCCGCCTTGCCGACTGGATTAAGGCTTCTGCTGCTTAATCAGCAAGCTTCTGACCTCTGAAAAACCCGGCCTTTGTGTCGGGTTTTTTGTTGCGCTATGGGCTGTTGAAACAGTGAGCATTCAAGAAAGCTTCAATGAACTGAGAAAATACTGTTACAAATGAGGCCTATTCCCCGTTCAGTCTCAAAGCTGGCCGTCGTTCATCCGGTGGTCGCCATCGTTCGGGGTAAAGCATGCTTATTAATCGTCGTCACGCATTGGGTTTGATGGGAGCTGCTGCTGGCACCTTCGTCCTGCCGGGTATCGTTCGTGCCAATCAGCGCCGCTCGATCACGATTGCGGTGCAGAAGATCACCAACAACAACACGCTCGACATCTGGAACGAGCAGTCGAATGTTGGCGAACGCGTCTTCTTTCCCAATCTGTGGGAAGGCTTGATCCTGCGTGACTGGATGGGAAATCAGGGACCTGTTCCCGGCCTTGCGACCGAGTGGAAGCGTCTTGATGACAAGACCATCGAGCTCAAGCTGCGTCAGGGTGTGAAGTTCCACAACGGCGATGAGTTAACTGTGGAAGATGTGGTGTTCTCGTTCTCCGATGAGCGCCTCTTTGCAGGCACTGAGCCGTCAGGTGGCAAGACGCTTTACGAAGCAAACTTCAAGCCGCAGACTGAAAAAGAACTGCCGGCGGCAATTCCGGGCATTTCGCGCCGCCTGTGGCCCGCCCTTCGCGGTGTCGAAGCTGTCGACAAATATACCGTGCGTTTTCACAATGCGACGCCTGACGTGACGCTTGAAGGCCGTCTCTACGCCTTCGGTTCGCAGATTGCCAACAAGCGCGCATGGAACGAAGCAAAGTCCTATACCGATTGGGCGCGCAAGCCTGTCACGACAGGTCCTTACAAGGTCGCAGACTATAAGCCAGACGTAGAACTGGTGCTGGAAGCGCATGACGAATATTGGGGCGGTCGTCCGCCATTGCAGCAAATCCGCTTCGTTGAAGTGCCGGAAGTTGCAAGTCGCGTAAACGGCCTGATTTCGGGTCAGTACGACTTCGCCTGCGATCTTCCACCGGATCAGATCGGCAATGTTGCGAACAATCCGGGTCTTGAAGTTCAGAGCTCAACTATCTGGAACCATCGCACGACGATTTTCAATACACAGAATGAAGTGCTGCGCGATCCGCTGGTGCGCCGCGCCATGACCCATTCGATTGATCGTCAGGCAATCGTGGATTCGCTCTGGGCTGGTCAGACCGTTGTGCCTGCTGGTCTTCAATTTGAAAGCTTCCGCACTTCCGACATGTTTGTCGAAGGCTGGGCGCCACCGCAGTTCGACCCGGAACTCGCTCGCGATCTGCTCAAGCAGGCCAATTATAAGGGTGATGCGATCCCATACCGTCTGCTTAACAACTACTACACCAACCAGACCCCAACCGCTCAGGTTCTGGTGGAAATGTGGAAGCAGGTTGGCCTGAATGTCGAGATCGAGATGAAGGAAAACTGGGCGCAGATCCACGATCCGGCTGGCACCAAGGGTGTGCGCGACTGGTCGGCATCCAACAACATCAACGATCCGATCACGCCGATGGTGGTGCAGTTTGGTCCCAATGGTGAAGTGCAGCAGAAGAAGGACTGGTCGAACGACGAGATCAACAAGCTGTCGGTGATCATGGAAACTTCGACAGATCGCGGAGAGCGCAAGAAGGCAATCGCGCGTATGCTTGAAATCTGTGAGCGCGAAGACCCGGTTTACAATGTCCTGCATCAGAATGCCGTGTTCACCGGCATGAAGAAGGAACTGAAGTGGAAAGCCGCTCCGGCCTTCGCCATGGATTTCCGTTCAAACAATTGGAACGTCTGATCCTGATGAATGGCTGACGCGATTATGCGTCAGCCATTTTTCTTTCCATAAATACATTTGAAAATCGCCAGTAACCGCGATTGACCGAGCGAAAGGAGAAGACGGTGGCATTCGTCTCCATTCGGGATTTAAAGGTTTCATTCAGCGGTGTGCAGGTTCTGCACGGCATCAATATCGACATAGACCGGGGTGAAACTCTGGGTCTGGTTGGTGAATCCGGTTGCGGAAAATCTGTGACCTGGCTCGCAGCCCTTGGCCTTTTGCCGGGCAAGACATCGGTCTCCGGTTCTGTGCGTGTCGATGGTCAGGAGCTTATTAATGCTCCACGCCATGTTCAGGAAGGTATTCGCGGTGGTCGTATTGCGATGATTTTTCAGGACCCGAGCTCCTCACTCAATCCGGTCAAGAAAGTTGGTCCGCAGATCGTGGAATCCCTTTCCCTTCATCGGGGATTGAAGGGCAACGCTGCCCGTCTTGAAGCGATCAGGCTTATGGAACGGGTTGGCATTCCCGATGCCGCGCGTCGGTTCGATCTCTTTCCGCATGAATTTTCCGGCGGCCAGTGTCAGCGCATCATGATCGCCATTGCTCTCGCTGGAGAGCCGGATGTGTTGATTGCGGATGAGCCGACCACAGCACTTGATGTCACCATTCAGGCGCAAATTCTCGATCTTCTGAACCAGATCAGGCAGGAAACCGGCATGGCGATTGTGTTCATCAGCCATGATTTGGGGGCCGTCAGCCAGATATGCGAGCGGGTATGCGTCATGTATGCCGGTCGTATCGTGGAAACTGCACAAACGTCGGAATTGTTTGAGACGCCGAAGCATCCTTATACTTTGGGTCTGTTTGATGCTATTCCGCGGCTGGATGGCGGTCGCGAAAGGCTGCGCGCCATTCCGGGCACCGTCCCTGATCCCCGACACTTGCCGCAAGGCTGCGCCTTTGCGCCACGCTGTTCGCAGGCAACTGAGCAATGTGAAAAACATATTCCCGAGCTTCGGCAGTTGAACGCGCAGAAAGTCGCCTGCTTCAACGTGGTTGATGTGATTAAGACCACATTCATCGAGGCAGGAAACGCCCATCGCACCATCGGTGCGGAAGGAGCGACAGCATGAGTTTCCTTCTTGAAGCCCGTAATCTCGTTCGCACCTATCAGGGCGGCGGCGTCTTCAAAAAGACCGATCCGGTTAAGGCAGTCGATGACGTGAGCTTGTGCATTCAGCCGGGCGAGACTCTTGGCATTGTGGGTGAATCTGGCTGCGGAAAGTCGACGCTCGGTCGTATGTTGCTGGGCATCGATGATGCCACTGAAGGCCAAGTGTTTTTTGATGGCAAGCCGTTGCCACCGCGCAATACGCTCGAATGGCGTAAGCTTCGCGCGCAGATGCAGCTGGTGTTTCAGGACCCGCTCGCGGCCCTTGATCGCCGCCTGACCATTGCTGCGCAAATCGGTGAGCCTTTACAGATACATGGCATCGCCAAAGGTGCGGAGCTGAAAGATCGTGTTGATGAGCTGATGATATCGGTAGGGTTGAGACGCGATCAGGGCGACCGCTATCCGCATGAATTGTCGGGTGGCCAGCGTCAGCGCGTCATCATCGCACGTGCTTTGGCCACAAGCCCGCGATTGCTGGTGTGCGATGAGCCGGTTTCGGCGCTTGATGTTTCCATTCAAGCGCAGGTCGTCAATCTGCTGCGCGATCTGCAGGACAGGCACGGCGTCGCCATGATTTTCATCAGTCACGACCTCAAGGTCGTGCGCAATATCTGCGACCGTGTGGCGGTCATGTATCTCGGTAAAATTGTTGAGGAAGCAAGTTCCGGTGTGATTTTTGAAACGCCGCATCATCCATACACCAAAGCACTGGTTTCCTCGGTACCAATTCCGGGAAAGCGGCTTGAGCACCGCATGATCCTCAAGGGCGAGCCGCCAAATCCTGCCAACCGACCGGAGGGATGCGTTTTCCATCCGCGCTGTCCGATTGCTGGCTTCCAGTGTCCGACAGCAATGCCAGAACTTGAAGTTTCCGGTTACGACCGACGGACCGCTTGTCATTTTGTCGAGCCGGTCAAAACCGCGGCGTGAGGCCTGAATGTTTTCTTATGTAGCGTCTCGTTTTTTTCGCGCGCTGGTCACGGTGTTTCTGGTCATGACCTTCGCTTTCGTGGTTTTGCGCATGTCGGGCGATCCGGCGCAGATCATGCTCGGTCCAGATGCGCCGCAGGAATCCATTGATGCGTTTCGCAAGGCCTGGGGGCTGGATGACCCGCTGTGGCTTCAATATATCTCTTATCTCAAGGGGATATTGAGCTTCGACTTCGGTGTCTCCATGCGAGACAAGGCATCGGCCATCGACCTGGTGCTGCAACGCATACCTGCCACGCTCCAAATTACGATTCCCGCGTTGATCATCAAGCTGGGCCTTGGCATTCCGGCAGGTGTTTATGCGGCCTTGCATCGGCAGGGCTTTGCGGATCGTGGCGTAATCACGCTGTCCATTCTTGGCTTTACGGTGCCGTCCTTTGTGCTTGGTTTGGTGCTGGTTCTGATCTTCTCGATCCAACTCGGCGTTCTGCCATCCGGCGGCAGCGATACGTGGGTCCATGGCATTTTGCCCACAATGACGATTGCCATCGGCGGCACGGCAATTCTGGCGCGGTTCTCGCGTTCGGCAATGATCGAAGTGCTTGGCAGTCCTTATATCCGCACAGCTTCCGCCAAGGGTGTCAGCTGGCACGATGTCGTGTGGAAACACGCACTGCCCAATGCTTCTGTACCGATTGTGACAATTGTCGGCTTCATGGTCGGATCGCTGATTGCGGGTGCGGTTGTCGTCGAGACCATTTTTTCATGGCCCGGCGTCGGACGTCTGCTTGTCGTATCAGTTGCGAACCGAGACCTCGCCGTCGTGCAGTGCCTTCTTCTGATGATTGCCAGCTGCATGGTTGTCTCCAACCTCATTGTCGATGTTCTCTACGGCGTTCTTGATCCACGCCTGAGATCAAAGGCTGCGCATTAAAGCATGTCGCGGAAAAGTGGGAACCGGTTTTCCGATAACGACATGCGTAAACATAAGAACTTAAAGCGCATCGCAAGGATGCGTTCCGCTTTAAAGGGCAGATGATGACCAGCGCCGCTATCGATAGCACCACCACAATCCGGGCACCGGGGCTTATTAAACGTCTACGCAAATCAGTGCCCGCAAGTGTCGCATTCGCGATTTTCTGGCTTGGACTGATGCTTTTTGTGGTGTTCTTCGCCGATCTATTGCGACCATATCCGATCACCAAAATGGACCTGATGGCGCGGCTGGTTCCGTTTGGCACGCCCGGACATTGGCTGGGGACGGATGAGCTTGGCCGCGATGTCTATTCGCGTCTCATCCAGTCGATCCGAGTATCGCTGATTATCGCATTTGGCGCGACGATTCTCTCAGCATTCTTTGGAACGCTGCTCGGTTTTCTTGCCGCCCGCTTTCGTGGCTGGGTAGAGCAGGTGGTGCTGATGCTGGCGGATTTTCAGGCGGCACTTCCGTTCATGGTACTGGCTCTGGCAGTTCTTGCCTTCTTCGGCAACTCGCTGACGCTGCTGATCTGTCTGATGGGTTTTTATGGCTGGGAACGTTATGCGCGCATTGCACGCGGGCTTGCGATTTCTGCCGGTGCGCAGGGCTATGCCAGTGCCGTGGTGCAGTTGGGCGCCTCGCCGTTCCGTGTCTATTTTCATCACATTCTGCCCAATGTCGCCTCGACGCTGATCGTGTCGATGACGCTGACTTTCCCGGAAATTATCCTGATGGAATCCGGGCTTTCCTTTCTTGGTTTGGGCGTGCAGCCCCCGGCCACATCTTTGGGCAACATGGTTGGCTTTGCGCGCGAATATCTCACGCAGGCACCGTGGATCATGCTGGCACCGGCGCTGGTGATCGTACTGACCACCCTTTCAATTTCACTCCTCGGGGACTGGCTGCGCGACAAGCTGGACCCAACCGTTCAATAGGAATATCGCAATGATAAAGATCATGGCGCATCGTGGTGCGCGCAATCTGTGGGCTGAAAACTCGCTGACGGGTTTCAGAAATGTACTGAAGCTGGATGTCGATAGTGTCGAGTTCGACCTACACTTGACCAGTGCCGGACAGATTTTGGTTATCCATGACAGCACGCTGGAGCGTACCACAGACGCTCACGGTTCTGTCCGCGATTTGGATGACAATGCCCGCCGCTCCATTCGTCTTAAAGACGAGCAGGGCAATGTGACCGAGGATAGCATTTCGACTTTCGAGGAAGTGCTGGATGTGTTTGCGGCGAGACCCGAACTCAAGCTTTATGTCGAGCTGAAGTCAGGCTCTGACGGCAAGCCTTATGAAGGACTGGTCGAAAAGGCCGTCGAAATCATCAAGCAACGTGGCATTAAAGAGCGGGTCGTTCTGCATTCCTTTGACCGCAGTGTCGTTGAGCGCTGCGCCGAAGTTGCACCGGATATCGAGCGACTGATGTCGCTCAACACTGAATGGGTTGAGCGCAATGGCGGGCTTGAGCATTTCTTTGCGAGCATCGAACCACTGGTTCAATATGTCGGCGTTCATCATGCGCTGTTCGAAGCTGAGTTTGAGCGCATTACGTCGCTGTTTCCAAACGAACGTCTCGGCGTGTGGACGCTCAACGAGCGCGACCTGATTGACCGTTGGATGCAACGCGATGTCGCTTACATCACGTCGGATAGTCCAGATCTGGTGATTGCTTCCCGCCTCGCTCTCTCAAAACAGCCCGCCTGACAAATCCCAGCACTACAAACCTTACTCTGTCAATTTCAGGAAGAATCCCATGTCTGATCTGCCGCTGCTCGGCGCAGCCGTGCCATTGTCGTATCTCGAAAACCATCTTGACTTTATCCTGTCGGAAAACCGCGATCTGGAAATTCAGGATTTCTTTGATGTCGGCCTGTTGAAGGGTGACTGGAAAACACCGGCAAACCGTATCAAGACGCTGCTGGACGGTTATCAGGGTCGTCTCGGCATCCATGGCCCCTTCTGGGGGCTCAATATGTCGAACCCGGATGAAGACATTCGCACAGTTGTGCGTGAGCGTTATCTCAAGGGTCTGGAAGTCTGCGAATATATCGGTGCAACGCAGATGGTCGTGCACAGCCCTTATAATTTCTGGTTTAACAACAATCGCGACAATGTGCTGGAAAGTGCGCAGAACATCGTCGATTACGCCCATGACACACTCGCTCTGGTCGTCGAACGCGCAGAAGAAATCGGTTGCACACTGGTGATCGAAAACATCGAAGATATCGATCCCGATGCCCGTCGCATTCTGGCCGATAGCTTCCACTCAAACTCTGTTGCGGTATCTGTCGACACGGGCCACGCGCATTTTGCCTATGGCTCCATGGGCGCTCATCCGGTGGATTATTTCATCAGTCGTGCAGGAAACCGTCTTGAGCATGTACATCTTCAGGATGCAGACGGTCATGCAGATCGCCATTGGGCAATCGGTGAAGGCACGATCCGCTGGCACGCAGTATTTGCTGCTTTGTCGAAGCTTGAGAGCAATCCGCGCCTGATGCTTGAACTGCGCGACAAGAACAAAATCCAGCAGTCAGTGCAGTATTTGATGGCGGCAGGTTTAGCCCGCTAATTGAAAAGTTTCTGCCTTCCTCTGGCTGTCATGAATGGCGATTTGGTTTGCTGCTTATGACAGCCATTTTTTGATTTGGATGAAAATATAATAAATTCAATCTATTATGAAATTTATTCTTCAAGGGACAACGCCGCAATCAAATATCTGATGCCTGATACATCAGATATTGACATATCAATCAACGTGCTCCAAGATCATCTGGTAGTTTCGGATGACAGTCAGGTGCGCCCTTGCGTGATAACGTTTCCCCATTTTCACCGATCAAGGTGAAGAGCCTCAGAGATCATGTTCATGACGATCTTCGGGAGGCGATTATTTCGGGGCGTTTGAAATCCGGTGACAGATTGAATGAGCGGCAATTGGCAGCCGATCTGGGTATCAGCACCAGCCCGCTTAAAGAGGCGTTGCGTCAGCTTGAAGGTGAGGGGCTGGTCCGCACTGAAGCGCGGCGCGGGACATTTGTGTCGTTCAATGCGCGGCAGGCCGAAGAGATGACGCTGGCGCGTGCTGCCCTTGAAAGCATCATTGCACGGCAGGCTGCAAAGCATGGCGGTGAAGACGCCTTTGTGTTTCTGCGTGCGGTTATTGAGGAAATGCGGGCAGCAGTGGAATCCGGTGATGTGGATGCGCTGATCGAACTCAATGAGAAGTTTCATGATGCCATTCATGAGGCGTCGGGATGCGAATATCTGCGGCGGCTGCAAAACGCGCAGCGCATGTATGACCATGCAGCACGGGTGACGGTGTTGTCACGTGAAGATGTGCGCAGGCAATCGTTTGGTGAACATGAAGCGATTATGCAGGCCATTACTGCAAGAAACGGCGATTTGGCCGAGCGATTGATGCGGGAGCACATCGTGAAGGCGGGGGATACACATATCGAACTGGTCTTCTGACCAGTACCTGGGAGGGTATAATGAATTTAGCGGAATACCGCCGGGTGCTGCGAGGCATCTCGGGCGTGCATGCGACTGCCTATAATGCAGATGGTGAAATCAACGCCGCGCTGACAGCGAAAATTGTCGAGCGAATCGCCAAGGCAGGTGTGCATAATATCGTCACCGGCGGCAATACGGGCGAGTTCTACAGCATGACTGTGGACGAGGTGATCCGCCTGCAGGCCATCGCGGTGAAGGCTGCGAATGGCAAGGCTGCGGTGACTGCCGCCGCTGGTCGCTCCGTGCGTGATGCAATCAAGGTTTCAAAAGCCGCTCAGGCCGAAGGGGCCGATGGCGTGATGATCCATCATCCGCTTGATCCTTTTGCTGCGCCTCATGCGCAGGTTGATTACTTCATTGAAATTGCTGAGGCGATTGATCTGCCGATCGTGGCCTATATCCGCTCCGATCTGATCCCGCTTGACGAAATGGTGCGTCTGGCAACGCATCCGAAGGTCGCGGGCGTCAAATTCGCCTCTCAGAACACCATGTTGTTTTTCGAATGTTGCCGCGCAACCAAGGGCACAGACGCGACCTGGATTTGTGGTCTGGCGGAAAGCTGGGCGCTGCCTTTCTACGCGCTTGGCGGTCGTGGCTTTACGTCCGGTCTTGTCAATGTCGCGCCGGAACGTTCGCTGGCTGTCTGGAACGCGCTTGAAGCTGGCGATTATGCCCGCGCCCGCGAGGTTGTTGAGAGCATCGCTGATTTTGAAACCATGCGAACCAAATATCGCAATGGTGCAAACGTCACAGTGGTCAAGGAAGCACTGCAAATTCAAGGTATTGCTGTCGGTGATGTTCGGCTTCCGGGCTTGCCGAAACTCGAAACGGCTGACCGCAAGATACTCGAAAAGGTCGTTGCAGGTTGGGAGACCGATGCAATTGTCTGAAAACTAGAAAACCAGCGCGTAACGCGGGAGGAAGCGGTGCGCGCTGGACAATTAAAAAATTGGAGGAGAGCATGACCAAAGGAATTTCACGCCGCACATTCATGGCGGGCGCAGGGTTTGCGACCGGTGCAGGGCTTTTATTGCCCAAGGGTGCCGCATGGGCGCAATCGGCCAAACTGCCATCGTCGCCTGTCGCCTTGAACGTGATCGACGCTGCCGGTAATCTGGCACTGACGCAGCCGATTTTCGATAACTTCGCGTCAGAACAAAAGGCACTGGTATCGCGTTTCACTTTTAACAAAGCACCGGCACCGGAATTGCCCGGCAAGATCAAGGCGCAGCAGCGTGCCAACCGGATCGATATTGATCTGGTAATTATTGGCCCCGACGCCCTTTCAGCAGGGCTGGCTGACGATATCTGGACCGATATCATCGCTCTTCCAGATAACGGCCTGCCAAAGCTGCAGGACGTCTATCTTGAACCAGCCTGGCGCATGCAGGAAATGTCGAAGGGTAAGGGCGTCGTTGTGTCTTATTACCCGTCAGGCCCATTGCTGGAATATCATCCCGACAAGGTGAAGACACCGCCAAAAACGGCGGAAGAGCTTCTCGCCTGGACCAAGGAAAACCCGAACAAGTTCATTTATGCCCGCCCGGCAAATTCCGGTCCGGGGCGTACATTCCTGATGGGGCTGCCTTATCTGCTCGGTGACAGCGATCCGAAAGATCCGGTCAAGGGCTGGGACAAGACCTGGGCCTATCTCAAGGAATTACACAAGAATATCGAATATTACCCAGCCGGAACCGGCGCTCTTATGAAAGAGCTCGGCGAAGGCACACGCTATATGACTGCGACCACAACGGGTTGGGACATCAATCCGCGCGCGCTTGGTGTGGTGCCAAAGGAGATGGCAGTCAGCAAGCTTGAAGGCTTCCATTGGGTCTGCGACGCGCATTATTTCGCCATTCCAAAGGGTGTGTCCGAAGAAAAGATCGCTGTTCTGATGGAATTCATCAAATTTGCGCTCAAGCCGGATCAGCAGGCCTATTCCTACGATGCGGGCTACTTCTATCCGGGACCAGCGGTGAAGGATGTCACCATCGAGATGGCGCCGAAGGAAAGTCAGGATGTGATTGCCGAATTCGGTCGCCCTGAATACGCCGACTGGATTGCGAATAATCCGATTGAGTTGCCGCTTGAGCCTGAAGCGCTCGTTGCAGCCTTCCGTCGCTGGGACGAAGACGTCGCTGCCAGCTGAGGCTTCTCGAAAGCGTCAATGGCGGATCCTATCGGTCCGCCATTAGCCGCCTAAGATTACACCACTCAATTTACGGTGCTTGCGTCAATGTCCTTTCAAGAACTTCGGCTCGACCGAATGAGCCGCTCATTTGGAACTTTTAACGCGCTGCGGGAGATTAACCTCACGATCGGGAAAGGCGAATTCATCGCTCTTCTCGGTCCGTCAGGCTGCGGAAAGTCCACGGCTCTCAATTGCATCGCAGGTCTTTTGGGCACGACTGGCGGCGGCATCTATATCGATGACAAACGTGTGGATCAGCTGAAACCCGAGGATCGTGGCTTTGGCATGGTGTTCCAGAATTACGCCCTGTTTCCCCATATGAACGTACTGCAAAATGTCGGCTTTGGCCTGAAAATGCGCGGACTTGCCAAAAGCGAGATCGAGAAACGGTCGCGCGCTGCTTTGGCACTGGTTCGTTTGCAGGGACAGGAAGAAAAGCTTCCCGGCCAGTTGTCAGGCGGACAGCAGCAACGTGTTGCCATAGCGCGTGCTATCGTTATCGAGCCGCCACTGGTGCTGATGGATGAACCGCTTTCAAATCTCGACGCAAAGTTGCGACTGGAAATGCGCGCTGAAATCCGCCGCATTCATAACCAGTTGGGTTCAACCACCATCTATGTCACCCATGATCAGGATGAGGCTTTGTCGCTGGCAGACCGCATTGTGGTGCTGCGCGATGGTGAAATCCGGCAGGTTGGCACACCGCACGAGCTTTACGAGCAACCGCGTTATCTCGATGTTGCCGCCTTCATGGGCTTCCGTAATGCGCTGCATGGCAAGGTGGTACGTGTTGAAGATGGTCGCGCCACAATCGCCGTTGCGGGCACGGAACTGACTGGGCGCGCAATGGATCCGCTTACACCTGGCAGCAATGCGGTTCTGATGGCACGTGGCGACGATGTGATTTCCGGCGAAAAAGGTCGCAATACGATTGAGGCGACCGTCGAGACGATTGAATATCGCGGGCGCGAATATGTCGGCATAGCCCGCACCGAAACCGGTATGGAAATGGTCTTTCATGGCCCGCAGGAGGTTGGACCCGGGGCAGTTATCACGCTTGGCATCGATGCGAGCCACGCGCTGGTCTTTGCGGGCGAGGCTTAAGCCATGGCGGAAGAACGTTTTTCCGATGCAACGCTCAAACCCGGTTTGCGTCAGCGGCTTGCCAATCGTGGTTTCGACGGTGTCACGCTGCTGATCCTGCCTGCACTGCTTCTTGTGATCGGTGTTTTCATCTATCCATTTCTCTACGGTCTGGTGCTGTCTTTTAATCCGCTTGATGGTGGTGGAGCGCTGGCCAATTACCGCAAGTTCTTCTCCGATCCTTATCTTTACAAGACCATCGGCGCGACACTCTGGCTGGCGATTCCGGTGACACTGATCAGTGTTCTGTTTGCAGTCCCGATTGCCATGCGTGTGCGGCTGATGCGCAAGCAGCGTCTTCTGACGACGATCCTCGTGCTGCCCGTGACTTTGGGTACAGTGCTGATTGCCGAAGGGCTTCTGAATTATCTGGGTCCACAGGGCTGGTTCAGCCGCAGTCTGATCGCTATCGGCTTTATCGAGAATCCGCTCAAACTCACCAACAACTATTGGGGCGTGTTCGCCTCGTTAGTGATTACGGTTTTCCCTTTTACGTTCCTGCTGACACTGTCCTACATAACCGGGATTGATCCCGCACTTGAGCGGGCGGCTGCAACGCACGGAGCAAACAGCTGGCAACGCTTCCGCCATGTCATGCTGCCGCTTCTGGTGCCGGGGCTGGTGGTGGCTGCGTGTCTCACCTTCGTGCAGGCCTTCGCCGTGTTTCCTTCCGCTGTGCTGTTGGGTGCGCCTTCGGGACCGACACGCGTGATTTCCATTGCCGCAGCACAAGCTGCCTTTGAACAATATGACGACTCCATGGCCTCCTCCATCGCCATGATCATGGCGGCGGTGCAGTTGCTTGTCGTTGGTGCATTGCTCGGGGTGCGTTCACTCTTTTATCGCGGTTCGACCGCTGGCGGGAAAGGATAGACCATGATCCGCGATACATCTGTCCTTTCAAAGCTCTGGATCACCGTTGTCTGGCTTGTGACGGGCTTCTTCGTCCTCAATGTGCTGGCGGTTATCACTGCTGTCGTGGTTTCAAGCTTCGGTACGCGCTGGCTTGGCACCTGGTTTCCGGACGGTTTCACGACGCGCTGGTATGCAGCCGCCTGGGCAGAGTTCCAGCTCGATCAGGTGTTGCTGGTGACATTTCAGGTCGTCTTTGCAGTGGTTATTCTCTCCGGATTTCTGGGCGTGACGGCTGCGTATGCGATGGCGCGGCGTGATTTTCCCGGCAAGAAGTTCGTGCTGCTGATCTTTCTGCTGCCACTGCTTGTGCCGCCAATCACCTTCGGTATCCCGCTTGCAACTGTGCTTTACAAGTTTGGTGTCGGTGGCACTTTCTGGGGCGTGGTTCTCGCTAATCTGGTGCCGACCGTCCCTTTCGTCATTCTGGTGATGGTGCCGTTCATCGAACAGATTGATCCCAAGGTGGAAGCGGCGGCACGGGTCTTTGGCGCAGGCACATTCAAACTGTTCCTGCATGTGCTTTTGCCGATGCTGACACCGGGTATTCTGGCGGCCATGCTGCTGGTTTTGGTGCGCACAGTTGCCATGTTTGAGCTGACCTTCCTGACGGCTGGGCCAACATCACAGACATTGGTCGTGGCGCTTTATTATTCGGTCTTTGCTGCAGGGGTGCGTTCGGTTCAATCCATCGACGCAATGGCAGTAATCTACATGGTTACATCACTGGTCTGGCTGTTGCTGGCGCTGCGCTTCGTTAATCCGACGCAGATCGTAGCACGCAACCGTCAACCTTCTGCCCATTGATGCGGCCAACATTTCTCGGAGTGCATGATGAAAATTACGGCCATCGAAACGGTGCAGCTTCCGCACCTCAATAACATTCTTTGGGTGCGTGTTCACACAGATGAAGGGATCGTTGGGCTGGGCGAGACTTTCCGCGGGGCCAATGCGGTCGCAGCCTATATTCATAGTGATATAGCGCCGCAACTGGTGGGGAAAAACCCGCTGGAAATCGATCGCATTTCCAAGCTTCTGCTCGAACCCTATGTGGGTTTCCGCTCATCGGGCGTTGAAATTCGTGCGGCCTCCGCAATTGATATCGCGCTGTGGGATATCTTTGGCAAACTGGCCAATCAGCCGATCCATCAGTTGCTGGGTGGCCTTTCGCGTCCGTCGATCCGTACCTATAATACCTGCGCCGGTTATACCTATAACAAGAGCGGCGCGCGTCGTTATATCGGTGATCAGGATGATGCGAAGGAAGGTCCGTATGAGGATCAGCTGGCATTTCATCGTGATGCCGGGGCCTTGGCTGAAAGTCTTCTGTCGGAAGGCATTACGGCGATGAAAATCTGGCCCTTCGATCCCTATGCTGTGGCCAATGGCGGTAATTTCATTCACGCCACCGATCTCGACAAGGCGCTGGTTCCGTTCCGTCAGATCCGCGATGCGGTTGGCGATAAAATGGAAATCATGGTCGAGTTTCATTCCATGTGGGATTTGACCTCGGCGCTTGCTATCGCCCGCGAACTAAAAGCCTTTCGACCATTCTGGTCGGAAGATCCGATCAAGATGATGAACCCGCAATCGCTTGCCGTCTATGCGCAACAGTCTGGCATTCCTGTCTGTGCGAGCGAAACCATGGCAACGCGCGCGCAGTTTCTTGAAGTGCTGCGCACCGACGCTACCGATTATGTCATGCTCGACATTTCGTGGTGTGGCGGGCTTTCGGAAGCGAAGAAAATCGCCACTATGGCCGAAGCCTTTCAGCGGCCTATAGCGCCACATGACTGCACCGGCCCCGTGGTTTTTGCGGCCTCAATTCATCTGTCCTTAAATGCACCCAACGCGATTTTTCAGGAATCGGTGCGGGCCTATTACACCTCGTGGTATCGCGATCTGGTGACAGTGATGCCGCGGATTGAAAAGGGCGTAATCTATCCGTTCGAAGGTGCCGGGCTGGGGCTTGAATTGTCGGACTTCGTTCTCGACCATCCCGATGTCATCCGTCACAGCACGAAAGCCGCATGATGGGACCGTTTCGCTGTATAGCCGATTTACGCGGACAACTGATGGAGAGCCCGGTCTGGGATGAACACCGGGGAACGCTGTTCGCGTGTGATATCAACGGACGCAAAGTCTACGAGATTGATCTGGATAAGGGACCGTTGCGCGAATGGACTTTTGAAGCAGAGGTTCCGTGTCTTGGGCTTGCTGAAAGCGGCAAACTGATCATTTCTCTTGCGCGTCACATCATCTTGTTTGACCCTGAAACCGAAGCACGCCAGACGATCTGGGACGGTTATGATGAGCCTGAAACATCGCGTCTTAATGACGGCAAAGTTGGGCCGGATGGCGCGTTCTGGGTTGGCAGCATGGATGCACGTCCGCAACGCGAACCGATCTCAAAACTCTATCGCGTGAAAGCTGATGGCAAAGCCGAACTCAAGGCTGAAGGCTTTGAGATTTCCAATGGATTGGCCTGGACTGCGGACGGATCGACCATGTTTCACACGGATTCTCGTGGGCCTTGGATCGACCGATATGATTTTGATGTCACGACCGGCTCGATCAACAATCGCAAGCGCATTCGCGATCTTGATGAGGAAACAGGTCGGCCCGACGGCGGGGCCTGTGACGCAGAAGGAACCTATTGGAGCGCCGGGGTCTCGGCGGGCGTATTAAACCGCTTTGATCGTGACGGCACATTGCTTGATTGTGTTCCAGCTCCCGTTCCTGCGCCGACAATGCCATGCTTTTGCGGCCCTGATCTTACGCTTATTGCAATTACTTCGCATAGATTGGGCGCTCCCGATGCGCCGCAATCGGGTGGAGTGCATCTGGCAAAGGCATATGTAGCAGGCGCAAAAGTCGCCAGAATGAAGGGAGTTTGATCCGATGAAAAAACTTCTCCTGACCGGCGCATCCGGCAATCTGGGCCGTATGCTGACACCACGGCTGGCGCAAGCGGGTTATCGCTTGCGGCTTTCCGACATCGCGCCGTTTCCCGATGAATTGCCTGAAGGGGCAGAGTTTATTCAGGCTGATCTTACTGACGCGACAGCAATCGCTGATCTGGTGCGTGGAACCGACGCGATCCTGCACTTTGGCGGCATCAGTGTTGAGCAGCCCTATGATCTGGTTGCGACAGCCAATCTGATCGGTGTGACGCATATTTTCGAGGCGGCGAGAGCGGAAAAGCAGCGGGTTATTTTCGCAAGTTCCAATCACACGATCGGTTTTTATACTCGTGACGAGACGTTGAGCACGGATGAGCCATATAAGCCGGATGGCTATTACGGGCTTTCCAAAGCCTATGGCGAATTGCTTGGGCGCATGATGTTCGACAAGCACGGGATTGAAAGCGTGCATCTGCGTATCGGCTCTTGTGTGCCAGAGCCGACAGAGGCACGACATCTCTCGACGTGGCTCTCCCATGACGATCTGGTGCGGCTTTTGATTGCAGCGGTTGAAGCACCCAAAACCGATGTTGCGGTCGTCTGGGGTGTTTCCGCCAATGCTTCGCGCTGGTGGGCAAAGGACGATGCAGCGCTGATCGGTTATGTGCCGCAGGACGATGCCGCCCGCTTTGGCGATCTGGCTGAAACCGGTGATCCCATATCGAGTAGGTTTCAAGGCGGCACATTTACCGCCCATGATTACTCGCGTGAGGATTGAGCGAGTGGTGCTTGAACTCGACGCCCATAATTATCGCTTGCGGATCGACCCGCACCATGGCGCAACGTTGTTGTCTGCGCAGTGGCGTCATCCTGACGGTGAATGGGTCGATCTGCTCGAGCCATTGACCACACCGCAAACTGGTTTGAAGGCCGGATGCTTCGTGATGGCACCTTTTGCCAACCGCATTGATGGCGGACGTTTCACCTTTGACGGTGCGATTGTTCAATTACCTATTAACGCGCCGGATGAAGGGATGGCCATTCACGGTTTTTCACGGATGCACAGTGCACAGGTCCTGTCGTCAACCAAAGACCGTGCGGTTCTGGTGGATGAAGTTGCAGGTGAGAATCACCCCTATACTTATCGGCTGGAGCAGGAACTATGCATTTTGCCTGAAGGCTTTCGCATATCTCTTAGCATCCGCAACAATGGTCCGTCGCGGTTGCCGTTCGGTATTGGCCTGCATCCTTGGTTCACCAAGACGGCGAAAGCCACGCTTGAGTTTTCCTCAACGGGCGCGCCGAGACTTGATGCACGTGGTTTGCCGGAAGGTCGTGCTGTGCCTGTAGACAGTTTCACGCCGGGCGAGCCCCCGCCGTTATCTCGATTGCTCTTGGTGAATTGCTGCTTCACGGGCTGGGAAAGCCGGACCGCATTCATTCGCTGGCCTGAGACAGGCACGGGTTTGAAGCTAAAAGGAGAGGGTGCTTTGCGTCATCTCCATGTGTTCAGTCCGCAAGATCGCGCTGTCTTTTGCGCAGAGCCGGTCAGCCATCTGCCGGATGCCATCAATCGGCCATCGCTCGGCGTGGATGCCGCCATGACAATCTTAAGTCCCGGAGAAACGCTCTCCGGTGGGGCTTTTTTCTCAGCATGCGCTCTTGCACCAACGGGTGCAGGGCAGTTTTCGGGAAGGCATTGAAATGACAAGAAAAGCCTATGAAGATCTGCGTTCGGCGCGCTGGATGCTGCCAGATGACCAGCGCTCATCAGGGCATCGCTCCAGAACGATGCAGATGGGCTATGATCCGGTGGATTGGGAAGGCAAGCCAATCATCGCGATCATCAATACCTGGTCGGATGCACAACCTTGTCACGCGCATTTCAAGGACCGTGTCGAGTGGGTGAAGCGCGGCATTCTGCAAGCGGGAGGTTTTCCTCTTGAGCTTCCGGCACTCTCATTGTCGGAAAGCTATGTCAAACCAACGACCATGCTTTACCGCAACATGCTTGCGATGGAGACGGAAGAGCTTTTACGCTCGCATCCTATAGATGGTGCGGTGCTGATGGGCGGTTGCGACAAAACCACACCGGCGCTCATCATGGGTGCGACCAGTGCGGGCTATCCGTTTATCTATCTGCCAGCTGGTCCAATGCTGCGTGGCAATTACGCTGGCAAGACACTCGGATCAGGCACAGACATGTTCAAGTTTTGGGACGAGCGCCGTGCAGGCACTATCGGCAAGGAAGAATGGCAGGGTATAGAGGGCGGCATTGCGCGTAGTTATGGCCATTGCATGACCATGGGTACGGCGTCCACCATGACGGTAATCGCCGAGGCGATGGGGCTGACATTACCCGGAGCATCCTCCATTCCTGCTCCTGATGCCAATCACCAGCGTATGTCAACCCAATGTGGTCGCCGCATCGTCGAGATGGTCTGGGAAGACCTGACACCCGATCAGATCATCACGCCCGCAGCTGTCAAGAATTCCGTCATTGTCGCGATGGCAACCGGCTGCTCGACCAATGCGATCATTCACCTGATTGCCATGGCGCGCCGCGCTGGTGTGCCGCTGGAGCTTGATGATCTGGATCGGATCGGGCGTACAACACCAGTCATTGCCAATATCCGGCCATCAGGATCGACCTATCTGATGGAGGATTTCTACTACGCTGGTGGTATCCTTGCACTGATGAAACAACCCGGTGACAAGCTTGATCCCTCCGCCATCAATGTCACCGGAAAACCGCTGACGGAAGGGCTGGAAAAAGCGCAGGTGTTCAACGAAGACGTTATTCGCCCTCTGTCCAACCCCGTGTATCATGAAGGCTCGCTTGCCGTATTGAAGGGTAATCTCTGCCCGGACGGCGCTGTGATCAAGCCTGCTGCCTGCGATCCGAAATTTCATCGCCATACGGGTCCTGCGCTTGTCGCAGATAGCTATCCGGAACTTAAAAAGATTATCGACGATCCCGATTATGCTTTGACGCCGGAAACTGTACTTGTGTTGCGTAATGCAGGCCCGCAAGGCGGCCCTGGGATGCCTGAATGGGGCATGATCCCGATGCCGAAAGCGCTGCTGAAACTCGGCCTGCGGGATATGGTGCGGATTTCAGATGCGCGTATGTCGGGCACGAGTTTTGGTGCCTGTGTTCTTCATGTGGCACCGGAATCCTTCGTCGGCGGGCCGCTGGCTTTGCTCAAAACCGGTGATATGGTTGAACTCGATATTCCGGCCCGCAGCCTCAATATGCTGGTTTCCGAAGATGAATTGGCGGTTCGTCGCGCAGCATGGCAGACGCCTGAGCCAAAATATGAGCGCGGCTATGGCTTCGTCTTTTCCAAGCATGTCGAGCAAGCCGACAAAGGCTGCGACTTTGATTTCCTGAAAACCGATTTTGGTCGTCCGGTTGACGAGCCGGTCATTTATTAAGAGGCACGAAGATGTCAGACTATATCCTCCCCGAAGAAACCCGTGCGAAACTGAAAAAGGTTTCTACAGCCTCTGTTGCCACAGCACTTTACAAGCGCGGCTTGCGTAATCAGTTCATTCAGGGTTCGTTTCAGGTGGCGCGCAAGCCGGAAAACATGGTGGGTCAGGCTTTCACGTTGCGCTATATCCCTGCGCGCGAAGACCGCAATCCCATCACAGTTTTCCGCAATCCCGATCACAAACAGCGCGTCGCAATTGAAACCTGTCCAGCGGGCTGGGTGCTGGTTATGGATGCGCGCAAGGATGCTCGCGCGGCGACGGCCGGTTCCATTCTGGTAACACGGCTGGCCTTACGCGGTGCGGCGGGTATTGTTTCAGACGGCGGCTTCCGTGATGTTACGGGCATTGGTGAACTGGAAATGCCTGCTTATTGCGCCAAGGCATCGGCACCGACAAACCTCACCTTGCATGAAGCAGTTGATATCAACGTACCGATTTCCTGCGGAGATGCAGCAGTGTTTCCCGGCGACGTGCTTGTGGGTGATCCCGATGGTGTGATGGTGATCCCGGCACATCTTTGCGAAGAAATCGCCGATGAATGCGTTGGAATGGAAGTCTTTGAGGACTTTGTTCTCGAAGAAGTCAAAAATGGCGCTGGAATTATCGGGCTCTACCCTTGCACGAAGGATGAGTGGGCAACCAAATTTGAGGGCTGGAAACGCGAGAATAAACGCTAATTCTGGAGTGCATAAAAAAACACCGCCTTATTGAGGCGGTGTTCCATTGTCGCGCAAGACTTCACCGGCGAGATACAGCGAGCCGCCGATAAGAATACGCGGCGGCGCTTCATCGTGTGGCCAGCTATCGCGCAGGATTTTTAGCGCATTGGCAACCGAATGGACAGGTTCCGCCGAAAGCCCTGCCTTCTGTGCGCTGATCGCCAGTTCATTGTTGGGGATTCCAGCATCACTTGAAGGGATCGGCACCGTAAAGACGTGGCGTGCCATCCCTGCGAAGGCTTCAAAATAACCGACAGGGTCCTTCGTGTTGATCATGCCGGTAATCAGGAACAGAGGACGCGTGGAGCGTTCCTCAAGATCGCCAAGGGCTTCCGCGATGACCGCGCCTGCACCCGGATTATGACCACCATCGAGCCAGATTTCCGATGCAGCCGGTGCGAGATCGGTCAATTCACCATGGGTGAGGCGTTGCATGCGTGCGGGCCAATCCACCACCATCAGCGCCTTCTCGGCGGCTTTGTCGGTAATGGTGAAACCGGCCATCTGCACGGCTTCAATTGCTGCAGCCGCATTGGCAATCTGGTGGCGACCCGGCAGGCGTGGCAATGGAAGGTCGATCAATCCATCCTCGTTCTGGAAGACCATGCGACCATGTTCTTCGAATGCGAGGAAATCCTGCCCGTAGATCGACAAAGGGCAATCCAGACGATCAGCCGTTGAAATCAGAACTTCGCGTGCTGCATCGAAAGGCTGGAACCCGATGACCACGGGGCAGTCTTTCTTGATAATGCCTGCCTTTTCGGCAGCAATCAGCTCAACCCGGTCGCCGAGAAATGCCTGATGGTCGATGGAAATCGGCATGATCAGCGATACGGCGGGCTCTGGTATGACATTTGTCGCATCAAAACGACCGCCAAGGCCTACTTCCATGATCACAACATCGGCCGGATGCTCCGCAAACAGGACAAAAGCAACGGCGGTGAGGATCTCGAAAACGGTGATGTATTGACCGCCATTTGCTGCTTCTACACGCTCGATGGCTTCAGCCAGAACGTCGTCGGAAACGAATTTGCCGCCGGACTTTGAGGCCAGACGGTAGCGCTCATGCCAGTTGACCAGATGCGGAGAGGTGTGGACATGCACGCCAAAGCCGCTCGCTTCCAGAAGCGCGCGGCAGAAGGCGGTTGCCGATCCCTTACCATTGGTACCGGCAATATGGATCACCGGCGGTAGGTTCAGATGCGGATTGCCGAGCTTTTCCAGAAGACCGCGAATGCGGTCCAGTGAAAGATCGAAGCCTTTTGGATGCAATTGCATCAGCCGTTCAATAACGGCATCCGCTTTTCCTGTCACGATTAAGCCGCCTTGCTGTCAGCTTCCGGCTTCTTTGGTGTCGGAGCCGTTACAGGTGTGTCGGTATTGGCTGGCTGCCTGGTCATGATTTTCAACAGACTTGCAATGGTCGATTTCAGCTCAAGACGCGAAATGACCATATCGACCATGCCATGTTCCATCAGATATTCAGCGCTCTGGAAGCCCTCGGGGAGCTTTTCGCGAATGGTCTGCTCGATCACGCGTGGACCGGCAAAGCCAATCAATGCGCCGGGTTCTGCAATGTGGATATCGCCCAGCATAGCGTATGAAGCGGTGACACCACCGGTGGTCGGGTTGGTAAGGACGACGATATAAGGCAGACCTGCTTCCTTGAGCATTTCCACGGCAACGGTCGTGCGTGGAAGCTGCATGAGCGACAGAATGCCTTCCTGCATGCGCGCACCACCCGATGCTGCGAACAGAACCAGCGGACGCTTTAGTTCAATGGCTTTCTGGAAGCCCTGAATGATCGCTTCACCGGCACCCATGCCGAGCGAGCCACCCATGAAGCCGAAATCCTGAACGGTTGCTACAATCGGCAAGCCTTCAATCGTTCCAAGACCATTGATGATCGCGTCTTCCATGCCGGTACGCGAACGATAGTCCTTGAGACGATCGATATATTTCTTCTCGTCGCGGAATTTCAGCGGGTCGACAGGAACTTTTGGGCTTTCCAGAGTAGTGTATTCGCCATTGTCGAAGAAGAAACGCAGACGGTCTTTGCCCTTGATGCGCATATGATGGCCTGAGCCGGGGATCACAAACTGATTGCTCTCAAGGTCCTTGTGAAACACCATTTCGCCGGTCGATGGATCCTTGATCCAAAGATTTTCCGGCATCTCGCGACGTCCGAGCATCGAATTGATCTTTGGACGAACGTAGTTGGTGATCCAATTCATGACGTTTGGTTCCGTTTCTTGTTCTTCAAAACTAACTAGCGCTTAAATGGACGATTTATTGGGCAGCTTCAAGGCGTGTTGCACGAACACTTGCTGCCAATGCACTGACAAGTTTGGTAACAGCAGCGACAGGATCGCCGCTAACCTTGCCATTTTCGTCGAGTTCTGCCGCAACCGCATTGACGATTGCAGTGCCGACAACAACGCCGTCAGCAGCTTCAGCAATGGCTGCAGCCTGTTCAGGCGTCTTCACACCAAAGCCGACGCAGATCGGCAGTTGGGTGCTCTTCTTGATGTGGCGCACGGCGTCGGCTACGCGTGTTGTATCAGCAATCGCCGAACCGGTGATGCCGTTCATCGAGACGTAATAGACGAAGCCCGACGAATTATGCAGCACCTTTGGCAGGCGCTTGTCGTCCGTGGTTGGCGTCGTCAGTCGGATGAAATTGAGGCCTGCTTGCGTTGCCGGAATGCAAAGTTCCTTGTCCATTTCAGACGGCAGGTCAACAATGATGAAACCATCAATGCCGGATGTTTTTGCATCAGCAAGGAAGCGTTCAACGCCATAAATATAGATCGGATTGTAATAGCCCATCAGGACGATTGGCGTCGTGTTGTCATCCTTGCGGAAGTCAGCGGCCAGTTGCAGCGTTTTCTTCAATGTCTGCCCGGCATCGAGTGAGCGCAGGCCAGCCGCCTGAATGGCCGGACCATCTGCCATCGGATCGGAGAAGGGCATGCCAAGTTCGATCACATCGGAGCCAGCCTTGGGTAGCGCCTTCATCACATTGAGCGATGTTGCGTAATCCGGATCGCCGCCCATGAAATAGGTAACCAGCGCCGGACGTCCTTCGGACTTGAGCGATGCAAATTTGGTGTCGATGCGTGTGGTCATACCGTGCCCCGTGGCAAAATGCGCGTAAGATAATCGGCGGT
>Ga0308157_10002088_pt1 | contig 35323 bp, 30 predicted proteins | sample PhyBR1_FD_201035 | JGI IMG/M metagenome (GOLD analysis project Ga0308157, IMG submission 201035) | Phyllosphere microbial communities from UC Gill Tract Community Farm, Albany, California, United States - DLSLB.R1 | ecosystem: Host-associated > Plants > Phyllosphere > Unclassified | place: USA... | reverse complement strand
TTCCCGCGACCGGTTCAGGAGGCCGGAACGAAGCGCTCCAGGGCGGATCCCGGGGGCAGCATCTCTTCGTCCGCGCCGGGCAGGCGCACGAGCGCGTCGACTCCCGTGGGCGTCTCGAGCACGTACCGGATCCCGCCGGCTTCGCGGCGCCAGGATCCGCGGATCTCTCCGTACGGCGAATCGAAGCGCACCTCGGCGTGATCGAGACCCCCGCCCGGCTGCGGGGCCCAGAGCACGCGTTGGTACCCCGGCCCGGCCGGTGCGAGTCCGCCGATGACACGATGCATCCAGTCTGCGACGGACCCGAGCGCATAGTGGTTGAACGACGTCATCTCGCCCGGGTTGACGCTGCCATCGGGCAGCATCGAGTCCCAGCGCTCCCAGATCGTCGTGCCGCCCATCCGCACGGTGTAGAGCCACGACGGGCACTCGGTCTCGAGCAGCAGCGCATATGCCTCGTCGAGGTGGCCGGTGTCAGTCAGCGCGTCCGAGATCACCGGGGTGCCCGCGAAGCCGGTCGCGATGCGGTTCCCCGCCTCGCGCACGAGTTCGGCGAGGCGGTCGCCGGCTGCAGCGCGTTCGTCGGCCGAGAGCAGCCCGAACCGGATCGCCAACGCGTACGCAGCCTGCGCGTCGCTCGTCAACCGGCCGCCTGGGAGTACATACTCCGAGCGGAATGCATCGCGAGCCTCCCCTGCGATCCGGGCGTATCGCTCGGACTCGAGGGTGCGCCCGACGGCGCGGGCGAACTCCGACATGCGGCCCGTCGAGTACGCGAAGTAGGCCTGCGCCACGAGGAAGCGATCGGTGCGGGCGTCCGCCGGGTCCTCAGGCGGCGCGGCCGGGTCGAGCCAGTCGCCGAGTTGGTGGCCCGTGCGCCAGAGCCGCGCGGGCCCGGCTTCGCGGATCATGCGCTCGACCCAGCTGGTGGCGCTGTCGAACTGCGCCTCCAATACGTGTGCATCGCCGAAGCGCTCATGCATCGTGAGCGGTGTGAGCACTGCGACATCGCCCCAGACCGCGCCGGTTCTGATCGGGGTCCAGGTCGGCCCGCCGGGGATCGTCGGGACGAACCAGGGCACGGTTCCGTCGTCGAGCTGCTCGATGGCGACGTCGGCGAGCCAGTTCTCGATGAAGCCCGCGCTGTCGAACAGGAACGACGCCGTCGGTGCGAACACCTGGATGTCGCCCGTCCACCCCAGACGCTCATCGCGCTGCGGGCAGTCGGTCGGAATGCTCACGAAGTTGCCGCGCGTGCCCCACACCACGTTCTCGTGGAGGCGGTCGAGTTCAGGGTTCGAGGTGCGCAGGTAGCCCGTACGCCGCATGTCGCTGTGGATCACGCGTGCGACGACGTCGCCCTCGTCGATGTCGTCAATGCCGTGGACCGTCGCGTACCGGAACCCGTGGAACGTGAACCGCGGCTCCCACGTGCGCGGCCCGCGACCGTCGAGCGTGAGCACGTCGTGCGCGGCGGCGAGCCGCAGCGGGCGCACCCCGAGCTCACCGTTCTCGAGCACCTCGGCGTGGCGCAGCTCGATCCGGCGACCTGCCTCGCCGTCGACCTCGATCCTCAGCCGTCCGACGAGGTTCTGGCCGAAGTCCAGAAGGTGGCCGCCGTCTTCGAGCGGCGTGATCGAGACGGGCGCGAGTTCCTCCGTAACGCGCACGGGAGGCAGCACGGGCGCAACGAGCGTGGCGGGGTCCCGGTGCCCGACCGCAACGGGCGACCACTCTCCCGCGACATCGCCGGGCGAAGACCATGCGGCGATCTCTTCGCGCGCGTCGTAGGTCTCGCCGTCGTACAGGCCCGATACGAGGATCGGGCTCAGCGCCGCGCGCCAGTCGGCGTCGGTCGCGACCGTCACGACGGACCCGTCCTGCAGCGTCACCTCGAGCTGCGCGATGAGCGCCTGGTCGACGCCGTACAGGTCGCGGTATCCGCCGTTGAAGCCGAGCCGCCCTCGGTACCAGCCGTCGCCGAGCCACGCGCCGATCACGTTGTCGCCCGACGCCAGATGACCTGTCACGTCGAAGGTCCAATACACGAGCCGCTGGCCGTAGACGGTCCACCCCGGGGTGAGTTCATGGTCGCCGACCCGTCGGCCGTTGATCTCGACCTCGGCGAGGCCGTGAGCTGAGACGTACAGCCGCGCGCTCGCGACCTCTCCGGGGAGCGAGAACCCGCGCCGCACGAGGGCCGGACGCCGCTCGGTGTCTGCCGCCTCGGGCCACCCCGCGCCGACCGGCTGTGCCCGCCAGTCGTCGCGCTCGAGCAGGCCGGCCTCGACGGTCGACGTGTCACTCCAGTCCGACCACACACCATCGGATCCGGCAACACGTACGCGCACACCGACGCGCTCGCGGGAGGCGAGCGGTGCGAACGGCCAGGCCACGAGCACCTGGTCGGCACCGGATCCGCGCGCGATCGTCACGCCCGAATCGCGCGACGCCTCGGCTTCCCATTCGGCCTGGCGCCATCCCGGCGCGGCCTCGATGCGCCACGACAGCCGCGGAGCGCTGACGCCGATTCCGAGGGCGTCCTCGGCCTGTTCGAAGCGGGGCGCGGTGACGCGCATATGTGTTCCTCTCTGCACGCCGGTCATCCCTTGACGGCGCCGGCCGTCAGGCCCTTCTGAATGCTCTGGTTGAGCACCAGGTAGATGATGAGCAGCGCGAATACGTTGATGCTGACGGCCGCGAACAGCGGCCCGTACTGAGTCGTGCCGAAGTTGCCGTTGAAGTTCAGGAGCGCGACCTGCAGCGTGCGCAGGTTGCCCGAGTTCGCGAACGTGAGCGAGATGAGCAGGTCGTTCCAGAAGAAGAAGAACTGCACCAGTCCCACCGTGAACAGACCGTTCTTCATCATCGGAATCGCGATGGAGAAGAACTGGCGGTAGATCGATGCGCCGTCAAGCGTCGCGGCCTCGAACACCTCGCGCGGAATCGCGCGGAAGTACGTCGCCATGAGGAACACGGTCAGAGGCATTCCCGTAGCGGTATACGTCAGGAACAGCGGCCAGAGCGACCCCGTGAGGCCCGTCTGGAAATAGGCGCTGAACAACGGCAGCAGGATCATCTGCGCGGGCACCATGATGCCCGCGAGGAAGATCATGAGCACGGCGCCGCGGCCCTTCCACACGAGCACCTCGAGCGCGAACGCCGCGGCGGTGCCGAACAGCAGCATGAAGAACAGTGCCGGGAGCACGGTGACGGCACTGTTGAACAGCGCCGATCCGAGGCCCGCCGTTTCCCACGCCGTGGCGTAGTTCTCGAAGCTCCACTGCTGCGGGAGCGCCCACGTCGGCTCCTCGAGGAACTCGCGCTGAGACTTGAAGGATCCCAGGAAGAGCCACACGAGCGGGTAGCCGACGATCACGAGCAGCGCCGCGACCGCGATCCAGAGCGGGAGGCGCCGCAGGCGCACGCGGGCGCGCGGGCGACGGCGCGGTACACGCATCCGCTTGTCGCGCGATCCCGAGGTCGTCAGCATGCGGGTGGACTGCGTCGCGTTCATCGGGGACCGTCCTTCGTCAGGTCGCGCTGCGAGCCGCGGAAGATGAAGACCGTCACGATGAGGCAGATGATCGTCAGCAGCATCGCGAGGGTGGATCCGTAGCCGTACTCGCCGTAAGTGAAGGCGTGGTCGAACACGGAAATCGTGAGGGGGCTGGTGCTGGTGCCGGGGCCGCCCGAGGTCAGCGCCATGACGCTGTCGAACACCTTGAGCGTGCCGTTGATCGAGAAGATGATCGACGAGATCAGCACTGGAAGCGACAGCGGAACCACGATGTGGCGCACGAGCTTCCATCCGCTCGCGCCATCGATGCGCGCTGATTCGAGCACGTCCTCGGGGATGTCGACGAGGCCGGCGTAGAGGAGCACGCCGTAGAAGCCCATCGAGCGCCAGATGTCCATGATCGCGATCACGACGAACGCACTGCCGCCGTCGCCGAACCAGTCGACGGGCACGCCGCCGAAGCCAGCGAGCATGGAGTTGACGACGCCCTCGGTCGGGGCGATCGAGAAGAGCTGCTGGAACAACAGCGCAACGGCGACAGTCGGCATCACGATCGGGAAGAACACGAGCGTGCGCACGACGCTCGATGCCCGCTTGAGGCCGAAGACGTACAGCAGCGACAGCAGGTAGCCGACGACGACCTGGCCGACCGTCACAACGAGCGCGTACTTGAGGGTGAACAGCAGCGCCTGATGCGCCTCCGCGTCGCCGATAAGGCGCACGAAGTTATCGACGCCGACGAATTCGAAGCCGCTGATCGCATTGCCTTCGAACACGGTGTAACCGAGCGACACCACGACCGGCACCAGCATGATCACCGAGTAGACGAGCAGCGCAGGCGCGAGCAGCACGAAAGCGGCTCGCCTGTCGCCGAGAATGTTCTTCATCCGGGAAATCTCCTCCAGGCGACGGGGGCGGCTCTCGCCGCCCCCATGCGGATCACAGGTCGGCCTGGACCTTCGACATGAACTCCTCAGCGGAGATGGATCCGGTCACGAGCGGGGCGGCGTTGCGCTGGCTCGTGGTCGTCGCTTCGGCTGAGAACAGCGCCTCGAACCACAGCACGGTCGTCTCGGTCTCGGCGACCTGCTGCTGCACCATGCTCGTGAGCTCGGGCACATCCTCGACCTCCTCGTTGAGCGCGAAGCCCGACACGCGGTTCTCCTGCTCGAGGGCCGTCGCGCCGTAGTTCTCGACGATGCACTCGAGCCAGCCCGACGAGTCGTCGTTCACGAGGTTCGCGTTCATCGTCAGCGGCAGGCCGACGTTCGCGGCGAGCTGCGATCGATCGCCCGCGCCGCCCTCGACGCTCGGGAACGGCATGAAGCCGACGTTCTCCACGCCGATCTGGTTCATCTCCGGATCGTTCAGGCCGCTGAGGAACCAGCTGCCCATGTAGAACATCGCGGCGGAACCGTTGAGGAACTGGTTCTCACTGGTCGCCATGTCGATCGAGCCGACGCCCTTGCCGAACCATCCCTCGGCGCCGAGGTCGGCGATCGCCTGGGCTGCGGCGACGTACTCGGGATCCGTGAGCTCCGCCTCGCCGTCTGCGACCTTCTGCATCGCATCGGGGCCGAGGTCGCGGAAGATGTAGCTCGAGATCAGGCGGGTGATGGGCCACCCCTGCTCGCCGCTGGCAGAGAACGGCTGCACACCGGCGTCGTTCAGCGTCTGCGCCGCCGCGACCATGTCGTCGAAGGTCTGCGGCTCTTCGATGCCGTTCTCGGCGAAGACCTGCTTGTTGTACCAGATGCCTTCGACGTTGTACTCGAAGGGCAGTGCGCGGAATCCGCCGTACAGGCTCTCGATCGTCGAGACCGCGGCGGGCTCGATCTGGTCGGCGATGCCGAGGTCGCCGAGCACCTCGTCGAAGTCGGCCACGTGTCCGGCGTCGGCGAGCTCTGCTGTGAGCGACGGCGCGTTGCCCGCGGAGAACAGCACGGGAAGCGCTCCCTGGCCGGCCTGCAGCTGAAGCTGCTGGTCGAGGTTCGTCTGCGGCGTGGTCTCGGCCTCGAGCGGCAGGGTGTCGGCCTGTTCCGAGCACGCGCCCGCTGCGAGCGTATCGAGCACGGCGGGGACCTCGGCGTTCTCGACGTTGACGAGCACCGAGAAGGCGTCGGAGCTGGCGGCGCCGCCACCTCCGCCGCCCGAGCATGCCATCAGGGCGAACGCCGACGTGCCGGCCACGGCGGCCATCGCACCTCGCGTCAGAGTCTTGCGCGTGAGTCTCATGAATCCTCCTTGATTCGCGGTCCATCACGGCCGCGTTTGGTTTGAAGCGGTTCAACGCTATGTTTGAAGCGGTTCAATTGCAAGTGCGCATGAAGATCCGCGACAGAATGTGATCAATATGAAACTCACCACCCCCGGCGGACACAGTCGCCCGTCGATGAAAGACGTCGCGCGGCAGGCTCGCGTGTCGATGGGGACGGTCTCGAACGTGCTCAACAACCCCTCCGTCGTCACGGATGTCACGCGCGAGCGCGTCGAGAACGCGATCGCCGAGCTCGGTTTCGTCCGTAACGAGGCCGCCCGGCGTCTGGCCGTCGGGCGCTCCAATACCGTCGGTTTCGTCGTCGTCGACCTCGGAAACTCCTTCTTCCTCGACATCACACGCGGGATCGAGGCGGGGCTCGACGAGCACTCGAGGCAGCTCGTGCTCGCGAACAGCGACGTCGACCTCGACAAGCAGAACGCCCACTTGACGCTGTTCGAGGAATCTCAGCTGAGCGGACTCATCCTCGCTCCGCTCGACGCTCCGCTCGACGCCGCGCTCGCCGTGCGCGACCGCGGCATGCCGCTCGTGCTCGTCAACTGGCCGGGCGACGAAGACACGTGCGGCATCGTCAACGACGACGAGTTCGGCGGCTACATCGCGGCGCGGCACCTGATCGAGAACGGACGCAGGCGCCTTCTGTTCGCCGGGGGACCCTTCGGCCTCCGCGCGATCGCCGACCGTCTGCGCGGCGCCGAGCGCGCCGTCGCAGAAGAGCCTGGCGTGACGCTCGAGGTCATCGAGACCGAGCGGATCACGATGCGCGGCGGAACGGAGCTCGGCGACGAGCTCTCGCGACGCAGTGCGCGCCTGCGCCCCGACGGCCTGGTCGCCGCGGCGGACGCGCTCGCCGCCGGTGCGATCCACGCACTGCAGGTGCGCGGGATCGACGTGCCGCGCGATATCGCGGTGATCGGGCACGACAACAACCATTTCGCGCACGACCACGTCGTACCCATCTCATCCGTCGCCCAGCCGGGGCAGGACATGGGGCTGACCGCGGCCGCGCTGCTGCTCGAGGAGATCCTCACCCCCGATGAGCACACGCACCGCACGGTGACGATGCAGCCGTCGCTCGTGGTGCGGGAGAGCTCGGGCGCATAGAGGCGGGTAACCCACAACCGGGCCCCGACAACGAGTCGCCACACGACGTGCCTAGGCGACGTACACGACGGCTCGACCATGCGCGTTGCGTTCGAGCGCACCCGCTACGCCGTCGGAACGACGCGAAGCTCCTTTATGTTCTTGGCCGAGAGCAGATAGCGGCGGCCGATGAGATAGGCACCAGCGACACCGACGTCGTCGCCGAGAGTGCTGTAGTCGATGACGAGATCCTTCGTCGCCAACGCGCGTGCGCGCTGGTAGACGACGCTTCGTACACCGGCGAGGACGTCGTGACTCACCGACGCGAGCGCGCTCGTGATGACGACACGGCGGGGATTGAGCACATTACACAAGGTCGCAACGACCTCACCAAGCTTCTCCGCACCTTCGCGAACGATCTGTGTGACGTGCGGATCCCGACCGCGCAGCAGGTGCGCGAGCAGATCCGACCCGCGCAGATCGGTGTCGTGATCGGCGAGACCGACCGCTTCCAAACGCTTCAGCATCGCCGGGACCGCAGCGGCGGCCTCCACGCAACCGCGCGCGCCGCAGTTGCACAGGACGTCTTCGGCACCTGTGCAGGGGATGTGCCCGACATCGCCGGCAGAGCCGTTCGCCCCGCGGAAGATGTCACCGTTGCCGTCGACGATGCCCGCGCCGATCCCCGTTCCCAGCTGTATCGCGATGAGCGGGAGCGAATCGGGACCGAGGTGGCCCGCCTCGCCGATGGCACGCACGCTGCAGTCGTCCTCTAACAGCGCAGGGCATCCGAGAAGGGTCTCCAGCGTCTGCCCCATCGGGAACCCGTCCCACGACGGAATCACGGTCGGTCGCATCGGGGATCGGGTCCGCGAATCCACCCGCGCCGGAACGGCAATAGACGTCACACATCTCGAGCGTGGCGGCGTGACGTGTCCCTCCTCCTGAGCCTCTGTGAACACCGCGTCGACGGTATCGGCGAGCGAGCGGAGCGCCCGGTCGGGCCCCTGCTCCGTCGCAAGCCGCACGCGGCGGCGAGCGAGGATCCGGCCGCGGAGGTCGACGAGCGCCACCGTCGTGTTCACCACTCCCATCTCGATGGCGATGACAGCCGCGATCTCGCCATTGAGCTCCACCTGATCTGCGGGTCTGCCGCGACGCATCGGACCGTTATCGGCAGCGCGCACGACGACGCCACGGTTCAGCAGCCAATCGACGTGAGTGGTCACCGTCGACCGCGGCAGGCTCGTGAGCCGGACGAGCTCGGCCTTGCTCGTCGATCCGTTGTCTGCGATGCGCCTCGCCAACGCGCTGAGCACGTCCTCGGTCAGGACCTGGGCGGTGGGTTCGGGGCCTGGCCAGGCCAGCGTCGGCAAGGTAGCGGTGCTCACACTTTTAATTATGCTCTAATCCGTCATAAATCTGTCGTTGAACAACCTATTTACGATTCGTAGTCTCGCTTATGCCTCGCGCAGTCGCGAGGGATCTATCTGGGAGGGACGGCCGTCAATGGCAGCAATCACCTACTCCGCATCAATCATGTGCGGAGACCTCGCGAACCTGGAACCCACGATCGATGAGATCGAGCGCGTCGGCGTCGACGCCCTTCACGTCGATATCCTCGACGGCAAGTTCAGCCCCAGCATGCCGCTCGGCCTGGAGACGGTGCGTCGCGTGAGGGAAATCACAAGCCTCCCGATGGACGCGCACATCATGACGGTCGACAACGAGTTCTACGTGTCGGAGATGCTCGACCTAGGGGCCGAGAGCGTCACCTTCCACCTGGAGACCACGCTCCATGTAGACCGCCTCATCAACCTCGCGAAGAAGGCCGGCGCGCGGGTCGGTGTCGCGCTGAATCCCGCCACGTCCTTGTCGGTGTTGGAATTCATCCTTCCGCAGGTCGACTCGGTGTGCCTGATGCTCATTAACCCCGGCTACGCCACCGACAAGTCGGAGAAGCAGGTGCCCTACGCCGTCGAGAAGGTCAGGCGGCTGCGCGGCCTCATCGACTCGCAGGGCCTGAACGTCGATCTGCAGGTCGACGGGCGCGTGTCCCTCGACGTCATCCCCGACCTCATCCGCGCCGGCGCCACGAACCTCGTGCTCGGGAGCACGAGCCTGTTCATCCCCGGCCGCTCACTCGAGGAGAACAAGGCACTGCTCGACGAGGCGGTCGCCTCGGCGGGAGCCGCCTCGTGAGCTACCTCGACGCGCAGCGCGTCGTCGCCGGCGAGATCGCAAGCACCCTGTCCACCATCGATGAGAACGCCGTCGACGAGCTGTTCGCCGCGATCCGGCAGGCCGACCGCGTGTTCTTCGTCGGCGTCGGCCGCGTCAAGCTCGCACTCGAGGCGATCGCGAAGCGACTCGCGCACCTGGGAATCGACACCGTCGTCGTCGGCCAGATCACAGAGCCCGCCGTCACCGAGGCCGACCTGCTCATCGTCGGCTCGGGCAGCGGCGAGAGCGCGATTCCGCTCGCGATCGCCGCGAAGGCACGGTCGTTCGGCACCGCCGTCGCGCACATCGGATCCAATCCCGACAGCTCGATGCGCCAGCACGCCTCTGTCTTCGTGCGGATCCCCGTGCAGACCAAGCTCTCACTGCCCGGCGAAGTGCCGTCGCAGCAACCGATGACGAGTCTGTTCGAGCAGTGCCTCCTGCTGCTCGGCGACTCTCTCGCACTCATGCTCATCGATGACATCGGCGCCGACCTTCACGGTCTGTGGCGCTTCCACGCGAACCTCGAATAGGACGAAGGACGACAACTATGAGCGAATGGCTCGACCTACACGACAAAATCATCATCGTCACCGGGGGCGCCTCCGGCATCGGCGCGGAGATCGCGAAGAACCTCACCGCCAACGGCGCGACCGTCGTCGTCGGCGACCTGAAGCCGACACCCGAGGTCCTCGCCTACGCCGCGAAGGCCGTCGCCGCCGACACCACTGACCGCGAGAGCGTGGCGAACCTCGTCTCGGAGACCGTTGCGGCGTTCGGGCGCGTGGATGGGCTCGTCAACAACGCGGGAGTGAATCGCCCCCGCCTGCTGGTGGACTTCTTCGGGCAGAACAGCGGCTACGAGGCCACCGAAGCCGACTTCGACTTCATCACGAGCGTCAACCAGAAAGGCCCGTTCCTCTGCGCCCAGGCCGTGGTGCGAGAGTTCCTGAAGACCGGCGGCGGCGTCATTGTCAATATCTCTTCCGAGGCAGGCCTGGAGGGATCCGCCGGTCAGAGCCTGTACTCGGCGACGAAGGCGGCCCTGAACGGGTTCACGCGCTCCTGGGCGAAAGAACTCGGCGGGCACGGTATTCGCGTCGTCGGGGTCGCCCCCGGCATCAACAAGCGCACGAATATGAACAACGATGCGAACTATGCGGCGCTGGCCTACACCCGCGGGCTCGACCCGAACAACATCGACGACGACTACACCGGATCGATCCCGCTCGGCCGGGTCGGTGAACATCAGGAACTGGCAGACCTCGTCTCGTACCTGGTGTCCGATCACTCGACCTACATCACGGGCACGACCGTCAACATCACGGGCGGCAAGTCCCGCTGACGGGACGAGCCTACCGTTCACCGACAAAGGAGTTCGGGTGACTACCGCAATTAAGCGCGATACGACGCGCAAGCAGAGCACCGCCCTGGTGCGCATTCAACGATTCGGAAACTTCCTCAGCGGCATGGTGATGCCGAACCTCGGCGTCTTCGTCGCCTGGGGCCTGCTCACCGCACTGTTCATTCCCACCGGCTGGTTCCCCAACGAGAACCTCGCCGAGTTGGTCTCCCCCATCATGACCTTCGGGCTGCCGATGCTCATCGGCTACGCGGGCGGCCACATGGTCCACGGGGTGCGCGGAGGCGCCATCGGCGTGCTCGCCACGCTCGGCGTGGTCATCGGCGCTGACGTGACCATGCTCATCGGCGCGATGGTCATGGGCCCGCTCGCCGCGTGGCTGATGAAGCAGATCGACCGCCTGTACGACGGCAAGGTCAAGCCCGGCTTCGAGATGCTCATCAGCAACTTCTCGATGGGAATCCTCGGTCTCTTCCTCGCCATCGCCGGCTATCTCGGCATCGGTCCGGTGTTCCAGGTCGTGCTGAATGTGCTGTCGGCGGGCGTGGACTGGATTCTTGCCACCGGTCTCCTTCCGCTCGTGTCGATCCTCGTCGCGCCGGCGCAGGTGCTGTTCCTGAACAACGCGATCAATCACGGGATCATGGGCCCGCTCGGCATCGAGCAGGTCACCGAGTACGGCAAGTCCATCCTCTTCCTGGTGGACGCCAACCCCGGCCCCTCGGTCGGCACCCTGCTGGCCATCAGCGTCTTCGGCGTGGGGATGGCCAAGCGCACAGCCCCGATGGCCGCGGTCATCGCCGGCGTCGGCGGCATCGGCGAGGTGTACTTCCCGTTCGTGCTGATGAAGCCCAAGCTCGTATTCGCGACGATGGGAGGAATGGCCACATCGCTGTTCCTGCTGCAGATGCTCGGCGGCGGCACCGTTGCCACGCCGTCGCCCGGCAGCTTCTTCGCGATGCTCGCCCTCACTCCCAACGGCGCGCTCATCGGCAACCTCGCCGGATTCTTCGGCGGAATGATCGTGTCCTTCGTCATCGGGTGGGCGCTGCTGCGCGGAGAGCGCAAGCGGTACAACGGCGAGGAAGACACCGAACTCGCCTCCGGCAGCGAGGCAGATCGCATTCGTCACAATGATGCCGTCGTGCGAGGTGCGACGGGATCCGTGCGCATCAGCAAGGTCGTCGTCGCATGTGACGCCGGGATGGGCTCGAGCGCGATGGGGGCGTCGGTGCTGAAGACACAGATCCGCAAGCGCATGCTCGATGTGTCGGTGAGCAACTCTCAGATCGAGGCGATCCCCGCCGATGCCGACCTCGTCATCACCCACACCCAACTCGTCGATCGGGCCAAGAAGCTCCACGACGACGGCCGAAAGAAGTTCATGACCATCACGAACTTCATCGAAGCCGACCAGTACACGGACATCGTCGACTTCATCGCGGCTTCACAGTCGGAAGATCAGACCGGGTCGGTTGCCGCCCCTGTCCGCGAAGCCGTCCTCGGCTCGGACATCTTCGGACCGGACACGATCGTTCTTGGGCGCTCGTTCGAGACGAAGGCCGATGCGATCGACGCGGCCGGGCAACTGCTGGTGAACGGCGACTTCGCGACCCCGGCGTACGTGATGTCGATGCACGATCGCGATCGGGACACCTCGGTGTACGTCGGCAACCATGTCGCGATCCCGCACGGGACGAAGTCGTCCGACGCCGAGATCCGCCGTACCGGGGTTTCGATGGTGCAGGCCCCAGACGGGGTCGACTTCGACGGCGACACCGCGTACGTGATCTTCGGCATCGCGGGCAAGGCCGACGAGCACCTCGAGGTGCTAGGGCGGATCGCCGAGTTCTGCGCCGATGAGAACAACGTCGAGCAGCTTCGTCGGGCCAAGACTGCTCGGGAGGTCATGGACCTCATCAACGCGTAAGACAACGCCGGGAGGGCGTGTTGCAGAAGTAGCTGGCGTAATCCAGCGAAAGCTTCCGCAACACGCTCTTCGCGCGATATCGCGGTGATTGCACACGACAACACCGTGCCCATCTCCTCCATCGCCTAGCCCGGCCACTTCGTGTTGACGGCGCTCACCTCACGCGTCACCCGGAGCTGCACCAGACCCTTCCACGTAGGCTGAATGCGAATGCATCACGACTATTCGAGGAGGAATCTCATGGCGCGTTTCACCAACAAGGTCGCCCTGGTCACGGGTTCGGGCTCCGGGATCGGCAAGGCGACTGTCGATTTGCTGCTCGCCGAAGGCGCGAAAGTCATCGGGGCCGACCTCAAGCCCGGCGACGAAGCCGAGAACTACGTCCCCGCCGTCTGCGATGTCACCAAAGAATCCGATGTCCAGGCCGCTGTGCAGACTGCGATCGACCGCTTCGGCGCCCTTGACATCGCCTTCAATGTCGCCGGTGCCTCCAAGGCCGGAGCGATCGTGGATCAGCCCGAGGAGGACTGGGACTTCACCATCGACCTGGTTCTCAAGGGAGTCTTCCTGTCGATCAAGCACGAGGCCAAGGCCATGACGAACGGTGGCGCGATCGTCAACGTCGCGAGTCTGAACGCGCACGTCCCCATGTGGTTCGGTGCCGCCTATGCGTCCGGCAAGGCCGGAGCCGAGATGCTCACCAAGTCGGCGGCGCTCGAGCTCGGCGATCAGGGCATCCGTGTCAATGCGATTCTGCCTGGCCTGGTGCAGACCCCGCTGACCTCGTCGATGACCGAGAACCCGGGCCTCATGGAGGACTTTGACGACAGCATCGTCCTCTCCCGTGCTGCCGATCCGACCGAGATCGCCAAGCCCATGCTGTTCCTGGCGAGCGACGACGCCGCATACATCACCGGCACCTCGCTGGTCGTCGACGGCGGCTGGGAGATTACGGGCTACCCGAACCTTTCCAAACACCAGGGGGCAGCCCCCGCGAAGTAGAGCCCTGCGCGACGGACGTGTTCCGGAAGCTGCTGGTGTCAGCCAGCGGGAGGTTTAGGAACACGCCCAGCGCGTTCGCGCCCGCCCCTACTTTCCGAGCACGAACCCCAGCTGCTCGACGGCCCAGTCGAGCTCGGTCGGGCGGATCGTCAGCGGCGGAGCCATGCGGATCGTCTGGCCGTGAGTGTCCTTCACGAGCACACCGCGCGCGAGCAGCCGCTCGCTGATCTCGCGGCCGGTGCCGCGCTTCGGATCCACGTCGATGCCTGCCCAGAGGCCGACGCATCGCAGTTCTGTCACTCCGTGCCCAACGAGCGGCTCGAGCCGGCCTGCCAAGTGCTCACCGAGCTGATGCGCTCGCTCCTGCCACTCGCCCGTCGCGAGCATGTCGACGACGGCGTGGCCGACCGCTGCCGCGAGCGGGTTTCCCCCGAACGTGGATCCGTGCTGGCCCGGCTCGATCACGCCCAGCACGTCCTCGTCGGCGACGACGGCCGACACCGGCACGATGCCGCCGCCGAGCGCCTTGCCCAGCAGATACACGTCGGGCACGACGCCCTCGCGGTCGCAGGCGAACGTATGACCGGTGCGACCGAGCCCCGACTGGATCTCGTCGGCGATCATCAGCACCCGGCGCGACCGCGTGATCCCGCGCACCTCGGCGAGGTACCCGGCGGGCGGCACGATGATGCCGGCCTCACCCTGAATCGGCTCGATCAGCACCGCAGCCGTGTTCTCATCGATCGCTGCGGCGAGCGCGTCGACATCGCCGAACGGGACCGTGATGAAACCGGGCGCGAACGGCCCGAAGTCGGCACGGGCGTCATCGTCGTCCGAGAAGCTGACGATCGTCGTCGTGCGGCCGTGGAAGTTGTCCTCGGCGACGATGATATTCGCCCGGCCGTCGGGGATCCCCTTGACGCGGTACCCCCAGGCCCGCGCCACCTTGATCCCGGTCTCGACCGCCTCGGCGCCCGTGTTCATGGGCAGCACGAGATCCTTGCCGCAGAGTTCGGCGAGCGCGGCGGCGAACGATTCGAGCTGGTCGCTCGAGAACGCGCGGCTCGTCAAAGTGACGCGATCGAGCTGATCCTTGGCCGCCCTCACGAGTTCGGCATTGCGGTGGCCGAAGTTCAGCGCCGAGTACCCCGCGAGCATGTCGAGGTAGCGCCTGCCGTCGGTGTCGGTCACCCACGCGCCGTCGGCCGACGCGATCTCCACCGGCAGCGGCGCGTAGTTTCGGGCGATGTGCGAGGTCATGATGCGGCTCCCCTCAGCTCGAGCGTGCAGCACTTGATGCCGCCGCCCCCGAGCAGCAGTTCGGACAGGTCGACGGTCACGGGCGTGTACCCGCGCTCGACGAGCTGCGCCCCGAAACCCGTCGCGCGCGGCGAGATGAAGACGTTCTGCCCGTCGCTCGCCGAATTGAGGCCGAAGACGGATCCGTCGGCGTCCGCCACGCGGATCGCGTTCGGAAAACGCTCCTCGAGCACGCGACGGCTCGGCTCGTCGAACGCACCGGGAAGATAGGCGATCGTCGGCTCCGCACCCGGCGCGACGACGGGATCCAGCACCGACAGCGCCGTATCGAGATGATAGAACCGCGGATCCACGAGCGTCAGGGAGACGACCTCGCGCGCGAAGACGTCAGCGACTTCGCGGTGGCTCTCGTCGGAGGAGCGGAATCCGCGCCCGCCGAGGATCACGTCGCCGGCGAGCAGGAAGTCGCCCTCGCCCTCGTTCGTGGTTCTCGGCTCGACGACCTCGAGTCCCTGCTCCTGGAACCACTCCGTGAAGAATCGTTCCTCGCCCTGTCGCTCCGGGTGTCGGAACTTCGGCGGGTACGCGACGCCGTCGATGACGATTCCGCCGTTCGCCGTGTAGACCATGTCGGGCAGGCCCGGCTGCGGCGCGATCAGCTCGATCTCGTGCCCGAGGGCGCGGTACGTGTCGTACAGGGTCTGCCACTGCGCGACCGCGCGGGAGGTGTCGGTGGGAACGACGGGGCGCATCCACGGATTGATCGAATACGACACCGTGAAGTGCTCGGGTCGGCACATCAGATACCTGCGCGGGTGCTGCGTGGGCACAGGCTTCGCGGCCGGCGCCTCGATTGTCTCGGACATATGACGCTCCTCGTCGTGAAACGAACGGCGGACGCTGTCCCCTTGGCCCGGCGGAGCAACTCAACGCCTTCGCTCGGGCACGCCACGATAATTGTGTCACGCCGATTCGCGTCTCGCACAGGCGCGTCATATGCTCGCGCCATGGACACCAACACACAGCTCGAGGTTCTTGTCCGCCCCATCCGCGACGTCGATGCCGCTGACATGGGACGCGTGCACGCACAGGTCTGGCACGAGACATACGACGGCATGATCTCGTCTGCCGCGCTCGAGGCCGTCTCGCCCAAGCGACTCGCGGATCTGTGGAGCAACTACTCGGCCCGCGGGGAGGATCACCGCCACGCTGCGGCCCTGGTCGACGGTCAGATCGTCGGCTTCGCAGCCTCCGGACCCGCACGCGACGACGACGGCCCCGCACCGCGCGAGCTGTACTTCGTCTTCCTGCTCGATTCGTGGCACCGCAAGGGCATTGGGCGCCAGCTGTTCGACGCCGTCGTCGACGACGGCGAGCCGCTGTACGGCTGGATCGCCGAGAACTACCCCGGCGGCACCGGCTTCTACGAGAAGCGCGGCTTCGCGATCGACGGCACCAAGCGCACTGAACCGTTCCTCGGCGAGCATCTCACCGAGATCCGCTTCAGCCGGTGATCTCGATCTGGGCACCGGAGGGGATCGGCGAGATCTCCCCCGGAACCGATCTCGCGGTCGTGATCGGCGACGCGCTCGACGCCCGCGAAGAGGGCGTCGAGGCGGGCGACATCGTCGTCGTCACGAGCAAGATCATCTCGAAGGCCGAGGGCCGCTTCGTCGCCGCCGACGACCGCGAAGATGCGATCACCGCCGAGACGGTGCGCGTCGTCGCCTCGCGCACGAACCCCGCGACCGGTGCGACGACGCGCATTGTCGAGAGTCGCCTCGGCATCGTCGCCGCGGCCGCGGGGGTCGACGCGTCGAACACCCCGGAGGGCACGATCCTGCTGCTGCCCGAGGACCCGGATGCGTCCGCGCGCACCCTTGCGGCGAGCCTGCGCGCACGCTTCGGTGTCGACGTGGGCGTGCTGGTGAGCGACACGCTCGGCCGCGCATGGCGCGACGGGCAGACCGACCAGGCGATCGGATCCGCCGGAGTCACCGTCTTCGAAGACCTGCGCGGCACGACCGACGCGCAGGGCCGTGAGCTGTCGGTCACTCTCCCGTGCGTCGCCGACGAACTGTGCTCGGCGGCCGATCTCGTGAAGGGAAAGGCCGCGGGGCGCCCGGTCGCCGTCGTCCGCGGACGCGCCGACCTCGTCGGATCCCTCGAGCTGCCCGGCGCTCGATCGATCCCGCGCACGGGGCCCACGGATATGTTCCGCAAGGGCTACGACGAGGCCTTCGCAGATGGGTATGCGGCCGGCCGCGGCGACGCCTGACGCCGCTTCCTTCACCTCTCGTTCATCCAGGGGTCTCGCGCTCGGCGCTTGAACAGGCTAGAAAAAGGTCTGATGCCTCCGCCCGGGGCTGACCATCTCCCTGTTCGAAGGACTGCAATGCGATCATCCATGAAACGCGGGCTCGGCGGCTGCGCCGCGCTCGCCGCCGTCGGGGCTCTGCTCTTCGTCCCCCAGGCCGCATCGGCGGCCGTCGCGGACGAAACGACCGATATCCAGGTCATCGGCATCAACGACTTCCACGGCCGCATCGAGGCCGATCCCTCTGGCGGCGTCGCCGGAGCGGCGAGCCTCGTCGGCGCCGTGCGCCAGTTCGAATCGGAGAACCCGAACACGCTGTTCGTCTCGGCGGGCGACAACATCGGCGCCTCGACGTTCACGTCGTTCATCCAGCAGGACGAGCCGACCATGGAGGCGCTCGCTCTCGGCGGCCTCGACGTCGGCGTCGTCGGCAATCACGAGTTCGACCAGGGCTTCGCCGATCTCACCGACCGCGTGCAGCCGTTCTACCAGCAGTTCAGCGCCGAAGAGGGTTACGGCAAGGATCTGACGCTCGGTGCGAACGTGTACAGCACCGGCACCCAGGACCCGGCGCTCAAGGAATACACGATCCGCGAGGTCGACGGCGTGCGGGTCGGATTCATCGGCACGATCACGGCCGACACCAAGACCCTCGTCTCGCCGGCGGGCATCACCGAGATCGACTTCGGCGACCAGGTCGAGGCGGCCAACCGCGTCGCGGCCGAGATCGCCGACCAGGTCGACGTGACCGTGCTGCTGACCCACTCGGGAGCCGAAGTCTCCGGCGACGACGCCGCGACCTGCGAGGAGATCGCGAACGAGCAGACCGAGTTCGGCGCGCTCGTGCGCGACGCCTCGCCCGAGATCGACGCGATCCTCTCCGGCCACACGCACCAGGCCTACCCCTGCACGATCCAGGATCGCCCCGTCCTTCAGACCGGCAGCTACGGATCCAACGTCTCGCTGCTCGACCTCCAGGTCGACACCGCGACGAAGGAGCTCGTGTCGGTGAATGCATCCCTCGTTCCGCTGATCGATGAGAACGAGGAGCTCGTCTTCCCGGCCGCCGAGGACATCCAGGCCGTCGTCGACGCGGCCGTCGAGGTCGCGGCCGTCGAGGGCAACGTGCCGGTCGGTGAGATCAGCGCCGACATCCTGCGCGGCGGCGAGGTTCCGGGCGACGACCGCGGCGCCGAGTCGACGATGGGCAACCTCGTCGCGGATGTGTACCTGTGGTCGACGACCGAGTACGCGAAGTACGGCGGCGAGCCCGCCGACCTCGCGCTGATGAACCCGGGCGGTCTCCGCGAAGATCTGCTGTACGCGTCGAGCGAGGTCGGCGAGGGTGACGGCGTCGTCACCTACGCCGAGGCGGCCGCCGTGCAGCCCTTCGCGAACACGATCACGACGAGCGAGCTCACGGGCGCCGACATCGCGCAGATCCTCGAGGAGCAGTGGCAGCCCGGTCAGGATCGCCCGAAACTGCACCTCGGCGTCTCGGAAGGCTTCAGCTACGAGTACATCGACGAGGCAGCCGCTGGCGAGCACGTGCAGTCGATGACGCTGAACGGCGAGGCGATCGATCCCGCCACCACGTACACGGTCACGACGAACTCGTTCGTCTCCGCCGGTGGCGATGGCTTCACCGGGTTCGCCAACGGCCCGTCGCGCGATTCGGGCCTCATCGACCTCGAGGCGACGGTGGACTACTTCGCCGAGCACGACATTGTCGACCCGGCCCCGCTGGGCCGCGCCGTCGTGTACGAAGAGGCCGAGCCGACTCCGGAGCCCACGGAGGAGCCCACGCCCGAGCCGACCGAGGAGCCCACGCCGGCTCCTTCGGAGGAGCCCACCCCGGCACCGTCGGAAGAGCCGACTGAGGAGCCCACTGCCGCACCGTCCGAAGAGCCGACCGCGGCGCCTTCGGCCGGTCCGAGCGAGGCACCGCTCGCGCCGACCGGCGGAGATGTCTCCTGGGGACTCGGCCTCGGCGCTGCCGCGCTGATCGGCGCGGGCATCGTGCTCGCCGCGCGCACGCGCAGCCGCAAGGCCTGATCTGACGGGATCGGGGGCCGCGTGGCCCCCGATCCCGTCAGATCCAACCGTTCACCCGGCGTTCACGGCCGCACTACCTGCGTCCAAAACACTGGGGCCATGAAGAAGAGCCCCCGCTTTCTGCTCGCCGCCGGCGCGGCCTGCGCCCTCGCGCTGTCGCCCGTCGCAGCCGCCGCCGTCCAGCCCGGCGACATCGATCCGATCTATGACGCCGTCCCCGATGCGCCGTTCGACATGGCCGTCGCGGGCACGTTCGAGACGGGCATCTTCGACGCCGGCGCGAGCGAGATCGTGCAGGCCCACGGAGACCGCCTGTTCTCGGTGAACGCCGACGTCGGCAGCGTCTTCGCGATCGACATGTCGGATCCGCAGGCGATGACCGAGCTGTACCAGGTCGGCGCTTCGGGCGGCGTTGCGAACTCCGTCGCAATCCGCGACGACGGCCTCGGCGTCATCGCGCTCGAGGACGCCGACGACAAGACGGCGCCCGGGCGCCTGCTGTTCTTCGACGCCAACGCCGACGAGCCGTCCGTGCTCGGCGAGGTGACGGTCGGTTCCCTGCCCGACATGGTCACCGTCTCGCCCGACGGCGCGTACGCCGTCGTCGCGAACGAGGGCGAGCCTGCGGATGACTTCTCGAGCGACCCCGAGGGATCCGTCGGCGTCGTCGCCCTGCCCGACGCCGTGGCTGCTCCATCGCAGGACGACGTGCGCACGGCCGATTTCCACGCGTTCGAAGGCGTGGAGCTCGACGCCAGCGTGCGCGACGCGTTCGGCCCGATTCTGAACGAGGAGTTCCCTCGCTCAACCAACTGGGAACCCGAGTACGTCACCGTTCAGGAGGGGACCGCGTACGTCGCTCTGCAGGAGGCCAACGCGATCGCGACGGTCGACCTGGCTACTGCGACGGTCACCGACGTCTTCGGCCTCGGCTTCATCGATCGCGGCGCCGTGCCGCTCGACGCCTCCGACCGCGATCCCGAGGAAGCGCCGACGATCAATATCGCGACCTACCCCGGCCTGTACGGCGTGCCGATGCCCGACGGCGTGCACTCGTACCGTTCGGGCGGCGAGACCTACATCGTCACCGCGAACGAGGGCGATGCGCGCGAGTGGGGCGACTACATCGAGCCGGCCCGCGTGAAGGACCTCGGTACCGACGACGCGCCGGGCACCGGCCCCCTGTGCGAGAACCTCGCGGGATACGACGACGACGCAGCCCTCGGCCGCCTCGAGGTCACGACCGAGATGGGATTCGACGAGGAACAGGGCTGCTACAGCGAGCTGTACGCCTACGGCGGTCGCTCGTTCTCGATCTATTCCGCTGACGGCGACCTCGTATTCGACTCGGGGGCGCAGTTCGAAGAGCTCGCCGCGAATCTGTCGCAGCGCACGCCGCTCGTCTTCAACTCGGGTCACGACGACAACGAGTTCGACAGCCGCAGCGATGCGAAGGGCATCGAGCCGGAGAACCTCACGATCGGCGAGGTCGACGGCCGCACCTTCGCATTCATCGGCTTCGAGCGCCTCGGCGGTGTCGTCGTCTACGACGTGACCGACCCCGCTGCCCCCGCCTATGTCGAATACATCAACAACCGTTCGTTCGATATCTCGCTCGGCGACGAGTACGAGGCGCTCGAGGAGGCGGGCGCCTCCGATGAGGAGCTCGCGGCGCTCGTGAACTCCGTCGGCGACCTCGGTCCCGAGGGCCTCGACTTCATCCCGGCGGAGAACTCGCCGACCGGCGTTCCGATGGTCGGCGTCGGCAACGAGGTCACGGGGTCGACGACGCTCTACACGCTCGACGGCGCACCGACGGCAGAGCCGACTCCCACTGAGGAGCCGACTCCGGAGCCCACGGAGTCCCCCGCGCCGAGCGAGGAGCCAGCCCCCGAGCCCACCGAGACGGCCGCGCCCGCACCATCGGAGGAGCCCTCGGCCGCGCCGACCGAGCAGCCGGCGCCGAGCGAGACGCCTTCGCAGGCCCCGGCGCCCGCGCCCGCCGGCGACCCGACCCCCTCGGAAGACCCGACGCAGGAGCCCGCGCCGAGCGAGGATCCGCTCGCTGCGACCGGCGGAGACGTCTCGTGGGGTCTGGGCATCGGTGCCGCGGCGCTCGTCGCCGCGGGCATCGTACTCGCCGCTCGCGCACGCCGCCGCGCGGCCTGAGGCGTACAGAACCGGGGTCGCTCCGAAAGGGGCGGCCCCGATTCTGTCGGAAACCTGTCGCGCCAGCAGAGCGTTCCGACCGAGCCGGCTGCTTCGCGCTTCTCAGCCGAGATCGGTAAGAATACTGAGGTGACGAACCAGCGACCCACTTGGCTTCAGGTCGTGGCTTCGCTGTTCGCACTCGGGGGCGTCGTGCTCGCGTGCTGGTGCGGCGTATTCGTCGTGAGGGGCCTGCTCTCGACCGAGGCTCTGGCCGCCTTCCTCGCCCGGTACCCCGGAGATGCACCCCGACTCGCGTCCACTCCCGAGGGCATACCCGCCTTCGTGTCGTGGACGCACTTTCTCAACGCCTTCTTCCTCGTGCTCATTGTGCGCACCGCCCTCCGCGTGCGCAGCGAGAAGCAGGCCGGAGGCCTGTGGACCTCCAAACGCGTGAAGAAGCGCCGCATGTCGCTCGCGCTCTGGGCGCACATCATGGTCGACTGCCTGTGGCTCGTGAATGGTGTCGTGTTCGTGGTTCTGCTCTTCACCAGCGGCCACTGGGGGCGCATCGTGCCGGTGAGCTGGGACGTGTTCCCGAACGCTCTCTCGGCCCTCCTGCAGTACCTGTCGCTCGACTGGCCGACCCACCGGGGCTGGGTGAACTACAACGCCCTCCAGCAGCTGAGTTACTTCGTCATCGTCTTCATCGCCTCGCCCATCGCGGCCATCACGGGCTTCCGGCTCAGCGCCTTCTACCCGAAGGGCCGGGTATGGCAGCGCGCGCTCTCCGATTCGCTCGCGAAGCGGCTCCACTTCCCCACCATGCTGTTCTTCATCGCTTTCGTGATCACGCACGTCGGCCTCGTCTTCACCACGGGGATCCTGCGCAACCTCAACACGATGTACGGCGGCGCCGACCGCGTGAGCTGGGTCGGATTCGGAGTCTTCGCCGCGACGGTCGTGCTGATGATCGTCGGCTGGCGCGTCGCGCGACGCGATGACCTGATCGCGAAGCCCGCCGCCTGGACCGGCACCGTGCGCATGATGAAGCGATAGCGCCCACAGGTTCGCTCCGACCTACCGCGCGAGCTCTCGCAGATCCGTCAGGCGCACGGTCTTGTCGGGATTGCGCACGTAGTAGGCCGCCTGAATCCGGCCGCCTTCGAACGCGAACGTGACGGCGCCGTCGATCCCGCCTCCGAGTCGCACCAGAAGACCCGGCCCTCCGTTCACGCCCGCGGCCTCGAGCACGGTGTCCGGATACTGACCGAGCAGCCCCTCGAGGAACCGCACGACGCGATCCGCGCCGAGGATCGGGCGGCGCGCCGCCGTGACCTTGCCGCCGCCATCCGAGAGGAACACGACGTCGGGCGCCAGCACATCGACGAGGCCCTGCACGTCGCCTGTGCTCGCGGCGATGCGGAACCGCTCCACGACCGCCGATGCCTCGCCCACGCTCACCTCGACGCGCGGTCGCCGGGCCGCCACGTGCGCACGGGCGCGACGGGCGATCTGTCGCACCGCGTCGCTGCGTCGGCCGACCGCCGCGGCGATCTCGTCGTGTGAGAAGCCGAACACCTCGCGCATGACGAACACCGCCCGTTCGATTGGTCCGAGCGTCTCGAGAACGAGCATCATCGCCGTCGAGACGCTCTCCGCGAGCACCGCATCGTCGGCGACATCGCGCGTCGTCAGCAGTGGCTCGGGCAGCCACTGGCCCACATACTCCTCGCGGCGGCGCGCAAGCGTGCGCAGACGGTTGAGCGCCTGGCCGGCCGCGATGCGCGCGAGATAGGCGCGCGCATCGCGGACGGACGCCTGATCCGCGTCGTTCCAGCGGATCCAGGTCTCCTGCACCACGTCCTCCGCGTCGCTGACGGATCCGAGGACCTCGTACGCGATCGTGAAGAGTAGACCGCGATGGGCGGTGAATTCGTCGACGATCATGCGGCAGACGATACCGCCAGCGGCAGCTCGCAGGCGTCCGAATACCCCTGGCTCTCGAGCCCCGCCGCAGCGTTGAAGCGCGATCTCATGTTCTCAACCGCGATGAGCTGCGTCAGCTCGACGACGGCGGCCTCACCGAGGGCAGCGAGCAGCCGAGCTACGAGCTCGTCGGTCACGGTCGGAGGCGTGGCCGTCATCGCCTCCGCGTACTCCATGACGTCGCGCTCGAGCGGTGAGAACACGTCGCTCGAGCGCCAGCGCGGCACCTGGCTGACCTTGCGCAGATCGAGTGAGTTGTTGCGCGCCTCGAAGTAGCCGAAATCGAGACACCAACTGCACCCGATGACGCCGGCGGCCGCCATCTGCGCGTACGACGAGAGCGACGGATCGAGCGCGTTCCACTTCGCGACGCGACCCTCGAGCGCCAGAGTCGTCTTCAGAACGCGGCGGTTGTGCCAGAGCACGTAGCCGTTGTCGGGCAGCTGCCCCCATTTGCGGCGCACGTACGCCGTGAGGACGGCCCCGTAGAGACCGGTGATGCGCGCCTTCGAAATGCGGAATCGGCTGGGCATGGTTCACTCCTTCGCGAGATGGTTCTGCCCATAGGACACCGCGCACCAGAGAAACGTGACAACGTCGCCGTCAGAATGAGGGGGAAGACGTCCTGCCGACGTACGGTGGGGGGAGATCCCCCGAACGAGGAGCGCGATGTTCCGCACGCCTGCCCGCCTGTACCGAGTCCTCGCGATCGCCGAGGCGATCACCTGGACGATCCTCATCTCCGCGTTGATCGCCCGCGCCGTGGGAGCCCCCGGCATTGTCGTCACGGTCGGCGGAGGCATCCACGGACTCATCTTCCTCGCCTACGGCGCGACGGCGATCCTCGTGGCGTTCAATCAGCGCTGGTCGATCGGCCTCGGAATCCTGGCCGTGGCGAGCGCGATCGTTCCGTACGCGACGATCCCGATGGAGATCTGGTTGCACCGCAAGGGCAAGCTTGCGGGTCAGTGGCGCCTTGAGCAGACTGACCACCCGCAGGATCGCACCTGGTACGACCGCACGATGCGCTGGTTCCTGCGCCGCGCATGGCTCCTCGTGACGCTCATCGTCGTCGCCGTGGTGGCCCTGTACGTCGTGCTGCTGCTCGTCGGCCCTCCCGGCGGGAAGTGAGTAGCTAGACCGCCGAGAGCCGCTCGTCCTCCTCGGTGACGACCAGCTGACCGCATGCGCCGTCGATCTCCTTGCCGCGGGTGTCGCGGATCGTCGTGGGGATCCCGCGGTCGTTGAGGCGACGAACGAACTCGCGCTGCGCCGCCATCGGCGAGGCGTCCCAGACGGATCCGGGGGTCGGGTTGAGGGGGATCGGGTTGACGTGCACCCAGCCGTGACCGCGTTCGAGCAGCTTGTCGGCCAGCAGCTCGGCGCGCCACGGATGGTCGTTCATGTCTTTGATCAGCGCGTACTCGATCGACACACGGCGGCCCGTGCGCTCGTAGTATCCGCGCGCCGCGTCGAGCACCTCGTCGACCTTCCAGCGCGAGTTGACGGGGATCATCTCGTCGCGCAGCTCGTCGTCGGGCGCGTGCAGCGAGAGCGCGAAGGTGACGGGAAGGTCCTCGTCGGTGAGCTTTCGGATCGCCGGGGCAAGGCCGACGGTCGAGATCGTGATTCCGCGGGCGCTCATGCCGAGGCCCTGCTTCTTGTCGATCATCGTGCGCACGGCCTGCATCACGCGCTTGTAGTTGGCGAGGGGCTCGCCCATCCCCATGAAGACGATGTTGCTCACGCGCTCGGCGCTGTTGTCGTCGTCGCGCTTGCCGCCGAGCTCGCCCGCGGCGATGATCTCGTTCGCGCGCACCACCTGGTCGACGATCTCCGCGGCCGACATGTTGCGCGTCAGGCCGTTCTGGCCGGTCGCGCAGAAGGGGCAGTTCATGCCGCAGCCGGCCTGCGAACTGACGCACAGCGTGATGCGGCCGGGGTAGCGCATCAGCACCGACTCGACGAGCGCGCCGTCGTGCAGTTTCCAGAGGAACTTGATCGTGTCGCCGCCGTCGGTCTGCAGCCGGCGAACCTCGGTCAGCAGGTTCGGCAGCATGCCGGCGACGAGCTCTTCACGTCCGTCCTTCGGCAGATCCGTCATCTTCTCGGGGTCGCGCGTGTAGCGGTCGAAGTAGTGCTTCGCGAGCTGCTTCGCGCGGAATCCGGGCAGGCCGAGCTCCTTGGCCTTCGCGATCCGCTCGTCGGGGGTGAGGTCGGCGAGGTGCACCGGCGGCTGGCCGCGCTTCGGGCTCGCGAACTGCAGCAGGGGGCGCCCGCTCTCATCCTTGCGCTGCTGCCAGCCCTCGGCCTTGGGCTTGACCTGGCGAATTCCCGACGTCGTCATGCCTCCACGGTACGGCCCGGACCCCGGCATCTGCTGGAGAATTCCAGCATGCTCCCCGGACAGGCGTCGATGGTGGGGCAGTTCTCCCCATCGCGCGCGCGGGAGGAAGCCCGTACGTTAGTAGTGTCCGGCCGGTTTCGGGGGAGCCCGGCCGGACCTCGCCTCCCTCGCAGGAGTTCCATCCCCACGCACAGCTTTCAGGAGATCCCATGACTGTTTCCCGACGCGCCCGCCTGCTTGCCGCAATCGGCGCCATCGCTTTCATCCCCGCCGCTCTGACGGCGTGCTCGGGCGGCGGGCAGTCCGTGGCCGATGCGTGCCAGGTCGCGCAGGAGAAGATCACCGACGCGACGAGCGGCCTGTCCTCGGCGATGTCCGATCCCGAAGCGGCCGAGACGATGTTCGCCGACATGACCGCGGCGCTCAAGGAAGCCGGCGACGAGATCACCAACGAAGAGGTCAAGAGCGCGTACGACGACTTCACCGCGAGCTTCGATGACACACAGTCGCTTCTCGAAGAGATGGCGGCTGATCCCGCGAACGCGGACATGGACGCCATCACGGAGGCGACCAACAGCATGACCGACTCGGCCACGAAGATCACCGAGGTCTGCTCGGGCTGACGCACGAGTTCCTAGGCGTTGTCTCCCGAAGCCGTTTGTCGGCGGGAGACAACGCCTTTCTCGTGTACCCCGCCCGTCCGGCAGGCTGGATCCATGCACCTCGATCTGGGCGTCAGAGACGCCGCCCCCGAAGCCGTCATCGAAGCCGCCCGCCGCGCCGAGGCCGGCGACTTCGACGGCGTCCAGGTTCCCGAGCTCGCCCACGATCCACTCATCGCCTGCGCGCTCGCGGGATCCGTGACGACGAGGATCCGCACGGCGACGTCGATCGCGGTCGCGTTCGCGCGCAGTCCCATGACGGTCGCGCAGGCGGCGAACGACGCACAGCTCGCGTCGACCGGACGCTTCAGCCTCGGCCTCGGCTCGCAGGTGAAGCCGCACATCGAGAAGCGGTTCTCGATGCCGTGGTCGGCACCGGCGCCGCGCATGCGCGAATTCATCGCCGCCGTACGCGGGATCTGGCGCTCGTGGGAGACGGGAGAACGGTTGAACGTACGCGGCGAGCACTACTCGCATACGCTGATGACCCCGATGTTCTCGCCGGGGAAGAACCCGCACGGATCGCCCGACATCTGGCTCGCCGGAGTCGGGCCCGCGATGACGGCCCTCGCGGGCGAGGCCGCCGAAGGCTTCATCGCGCACGCATTCACGACACCCGAGTACCTGACGGAGGTCAGCCTGCCGGCCCTCGCGGACGGCCGGGCGCGATCCGATCGAACGTCGACCGACGTGATCCTCACGCCGTTCGTCGTGACCGGATCCGACGAGGCCGAGCGCGCGGCCGCCGAGCAGGCCGTGCGGAGCCAGATCTCGTTCTACGCGTCGACGCCGTCGTACCGGCCCGTGATGGAGCTGCACGGTTGGGAGCACGCCGCCGACGCGCTGCACGCGGCGAGCAGACGCGGCGAGTGGGATCAGATGGCGCCGCTCATCACCGACGACATGATGCAGGCGTTCGCGACGTTCTGTGCGCCCGGCGATCTGCGCCGGGCTCTCGAGGATCGCTTCGGCGAGATCGCGACGCGCGCCTGCGTCACGCTGGTGTGATCAGTCGGCGACGATGATGTTGAGGTGACCGGTCGCGGTCGTCACGATCAGCGCGGTGACGCTGATCGTGAGCCCTGCGGCCATGAGGATCCATTCGCGCGCGCCCCACGGGCTCTCGCGCGCCCAGGTGCGTGCGCCGGTCGCGCCGAACGCGCGAGACTCCATCGCAGTCGCGAGGTGGGTGCCGCGGCGGATCGCCAGCACGATCAGCGCGAACGCCATCCCCGCGAGGCGGCGGATCCTTCCCTGGTCGGCAACGCCGCGCACGCGGCGCGCGGCCTCGAGCTCACGCCAGTCGTCGACGAGCAGGCCGACCATACGCAGCCCCCCGAGCGCTCCGAGCACGAACCTCGCGGGGAGCTTCGCGCGCTGTGCGAGGCCGTCCGCGAGATCCGTCGGATCGACGCCCGCGAACAGCGCGATGCCGGGCAGCGCGATCGCCAGCACGCGGAAGAACGTCGCAGCCGCGAGTTCGAGGGATCCGTCACTGATGTTCATGAGCCACCAGTGGAAGTGCACCTCGCCGCTCTGCTCGCCGTACAGCGCGATCGATACCGCGGTGAGAGGCGCCGCGATCCAGACGGGCAGCGTGCGCAGCCAGAAACTGCGCCAGCTGAGGCCGCTCATCAGGATCAGCGGGATCTCCAGCACGAGCGCCGTCAAGGCCGACACCCAGTCGATCGTCACGATCAGCGGGATGGCGACGAGAAACGCGGCGGCGAGCTTCGCCACCGGGTTGATGCCGGCGAGCGGCCCGCGGGCGACCTGCGCGACGGGGATCACGGCGCCTCTCCCATACGGAGCTCACGTGCGCGGAGGGCAGCCAGCAGCTCGAAGTCGTGGGTGATCGCGACGATGGCGATGCCCTCGTCTGAGAGCGACGACATGATCCCGACCATCTCGCGCCACGTCTGCGGATCCTGTCCGAACGTCGGCTCGTCGAGCACGCACACGCGCGGCCGCGTGGCCAGCATCGCGCCGACGGTGAGACGCCTCTTCTCACCGCCCGAGAGCGTGTGCGGGTGCGCGGCCGCGAGGTGATCGAGGCGGAGTCGGGCGAGCAGGTCGTCCGTACGGCGCGCGATCTCCTCCGGTGGGAGCTTCAGTGCGCGCGGACCGACCTCGATCTCCTCGCGCACGGTCTTCGCGAGCAGTTGGTGGTCGGGCGACTGCAGCACGGTGCCGATACGCGTCAGCAGCTGCGTCGACGACCAGCGGATCGGTTCCGGCGCCGCGCCGCCGCGCAGTTCGTCAGAGGCGCGCACGGTGCCGCGCGCGGGGGGCAGCAGACCGGCCAGCGTGCGCCCGAGCGTCGATTTTCCCGATCCGTTCGGACCGGTGATTCCGAGCACCTCTCCGGAGCGAACGGTCACGTCGACGGGCCCGGCGACCGGCTTCCCCTTCACGCGGGCCGCGGTGAGCGCCCGCGCGTCGATCAGCGGTGTGCTCGAGTACGGCGCATCGGCGCCCGGGCCGCGCGCTTCGCGATGTTCGAACCCGATCCCGCCGAAGTCTGCCGCAGTCGCGTCCGCGGCGGGTCCGAGACGCACCTCGCGATCGATCACTCCGCGCCAGACATCGGCACGATGCTCGACCACGATGAGCGTCGCGCCCGTCTGCTCGACCACGCGCGCCACAGCATCGCGCACTTCGATGACACCCGCCGGATCGAGGTTCGCCGTGGGCTCGTCGAGAAGCAGCAGACCGGGCTGCATCGCGAGCGCTCCCGCAACGGCGAGCCGCTGCTTCTGCCCGCCCGACAGCGCGCTCGTCGACCGGTCGAGGCTGACATCGAGCCCGACGAGGTCGAGCGCCGACGAGACGCGGCGCCACGTCTCGTCGCGCGGAATGCCGAGGTTCTCGCACCCGAAAGCCACGTCGTCGCCGACCCGGTGCATGATCGCCTGCGTATCCGGATCCTGCAGCACGAGCCCTGCGCGCCCGTGCACGTCGCGCGGATCGTCTCCGTCGATCGCGAGGCTGCCCTCCTGCTCGCCCTCGTCATCGCCGCCGAGCACGCCCGCAAGGGCATGCAACAGCGTCGACTTTCCGGATCCGGAGAGTCCGGCGAGCAGGATCCGCTCGCCCGGCGCGACGTCGAGATCGAGCCCGCGCGCGGCCCAGGCGTGCCGCGTGGCGTACCGCCAGCCCCAGCCACGGGCGGCGACACGAGCGCCGGTCACACGCGCTTCGCGCCGGTGCGGCCCGCCGCGAACCTGTTGAGCGCGCCGGTCGCCGCGAGGCCACGCACGATCGCCCACCCGCCGATTCCGGCGATGACCGCACCCGAGATCGTTGTCGAGCTGATGTAGATCACGGTGAACGGCAGATCTGCTCCCGGGTACCAACTGATGCGGTCGTTGATCCCGCCGCCGAGGCCGGCGCCCGCGCCCGCGAGAATCGCCGCGCCGATGCCGAACCGCCGGTACAGGAAAAGCGCGAGGATGATCTCCGCGCCGATCCCCTGCGCCACGCCCGACAGGATCGTCAGCGGCCCCCACTCGTTACCGATGAGCGCGGAGATCGTCGAGGCGACGACCTCGGTGTACAGCGCGGCGCCGGGCTTTCTCACGATCAGCCCGCCGATCACGCCGGCGATCAGCCATGGCCCGGCGAGCAGACCGCTCAGGCCCGGCAGCATCGCGCCGATCACGCTGCTCGGAATCGAGTGCGCGGTGTTCCACACGATGAAGATCACCGCACAGGCGACCGCGATGACGCTCGCGACGACGATATCGACTACGCGCCATTTGAGGCGGCGGTCGCTGGAGCGGACGGGCGTTTCGCTGCGCACGGATGCAGACATGACATGCTCCCTTCCTGCGCCGGCATGATCCGGATCAGGTTCGACGGTCGGCGCGCGGCTCGCGCCCTCTCAGCCCGGCTTCTCGGACTCCCGTGGTGTTGTCGGGGAAGACTCCCCAGCGAGGCAGTATAACCGCCCTCGCTGCTGCGATGCCAGCCGTGAAGGCGCACAACGTCACCGGATCGTGAGCGTATTGTCCGGGATCATCCGGCGTGATCGAGTAAATTGAGCGCGTGATGGGTTCTGACGACAGCGAGCGCGACGACGTGCCGCACCAGGACGTACCCGTGACGCCACCGCCGACCGAAGAACAGGACGCGGTGCCGACGATCACCGGCCTGTTCGACGCTCCCGACGTCGAAGAACCCGCTGATCCGGAACCAGTTTTCACCGATCCGCCGCAGCCCGATACCGACTCCGTGCGCATCCTCGCCGAGATGTTCCAGGGCTTCCGACGCAAGAGCTCGAATCCGCAGCAGGATCTGCAGCAGCTGCTCGGCACCGCGACGCAGTCCGTCGCCACGATCGACCCCCCGACGGGATCCGAACCGCCGATGACCGCGGGGCAGATCCCGGTCATCTCCGTCGACGACGGAACCGACGACGAGGTCGATGCGGAAGACATCGATGACGCGAGCAACGACGAGGCGCTCGCCTGGCTGCCCGCGCCGAAGACGATCGCCGAGGAGACCCACGTGGCACCCGAAGACGCGCCGCAGACCGTGAAGACGGCGTACGTGCCGCGCGACGGCGGCAACCAGACGGAGCAGGCGCTCGCCTGGTTGACCGCCGAGAACGTGCCGACTGGTCAGACGCCGGTGCTCGCCGCCCCGGCCCTCGTTCCGCGCCGGCGCCACCGTTGGGTCGCGGCCGTGTTCGCGCCGATCCTCACAGCGATCGCGCTCGCGATCGTGTACGTCGTGGCGTTCGCCGTGTGGCCTCTCAACAATGTCGCTCCCTCGATCGTCGAGGCAGAGTACAGCACGCCCGTCGCGCCCGCGGCCGACCTCCCGTGGCCCGACACCGGCCAGGGAGCTGTTCTCGTCGAGGGCGCGGGCGATGTCGTCACGTCGGCGACCGAGGAAGCGCCCACTTCGCGCGGCCCGATGGCGAGTCTGACCAAGGTCATCACCGTGCTGGTGCTGCTCGACCGGCAGCCGCTCGAGCCGGGCGACGACGGCCCGTCGTACGATTTCGGCTACCTCGATCAGCAGCAAGCGCAGACGCTGCGCTGGCTCAACAACGAATCGGCGCTCGATGTGCCGATCGGGGGCACGCTCACATACCGCCAGCTGCTCGAGGGCATCCTCATGGGATCCGCGGGGAACTTCGCGAACAAGCTCGTCGACGAGCTCTGGGAGGGCGACCGCGACGCATACGTCGACGACGCGCTCGGCTGGCTCCAGGAGAACGGCTTCTTCGACACGCTCGTCGTCGACGCCACGGGCATCAGCCCCGACAACCAGTCGACTCCCGAAGACCTCGTGAAGATCGCGGAGCTCGCGATGCAGAATCCGACGGTCGCCGAGATCGTGGCGCAGGAAGAGGTCGACATGCCCGGTGCGGGAGAGGTCGAGAACTCGAACCCCCTGCTCGGCGAAGACGGCATCGCGGGCATCAAGACGGGCCACCTCGACGAGTGGAACGTCGTCAGCTACAACCTCATGACGGCGAAGAACGTCGAGGCGGGCGACGATGCCGACCCAATCCGCGTGTACTCGGTCGTGATGGGTCAGCCGACGCCGACCGACGAACGCCCGTTCGGGGTCGAGTCGCGCGAGGTGCTCGATGCGGTCACCGAACGCCTGCAGCCGGTCGATGCAATGGCCGAGCAGACCATCCTCGGCACCGTGACGACGCCGTGGGGCGGCCGCGCCGATGTCGTCGCCGACGATACGGCCTCGCTGATCCTGTGGAACGGTGAGGAGGCCGACGTCGAGATCGACTTCGACGTCAAGACGGGCGACGCCGAGGGCAAGACCGTCGGTTCCGCCGTCATTACGGGCGCGCTCGACAGCACCGAGGTCGAGCTCGTCATGACCGAGGACCTGCCCCGCCCGAGCATCGGGTGGCGCCTCACGCACCCGCTCGAGCTGCTCGGTTTCGGCGCGTAGGCCTCAGCGCGCGACCCATTCCGATACGGCGTCGATGAAGGCGTCGCCGTCGGAGCCGACCTCGTAGCGCACGCCCTCGCCCGGATACGCGACTGCGCCTGCATGCTCCGCGAGGTCGTGCGCCCGGTCGGCAACGGGCAGCCACACCGCGTCGCCGTCCGAGTGCACGATGTCGATGAACGGCCGGCGCTCGAGCTCGGCCTTCTCCATGCGGTCGCGCAGCGTGCGCTCGATGCGCTGGCGCTCCGCCTGGATCCAGTCGGCGCGATCGCACGTGTCGTCGAGGCCGTCCGGCGAGAGGTGGCGTGTGATCGCCGCGAGCTGTTCGGCGGTCGGCACTGCTGGCGCGGTGCGGGCGACGACGTCGGACGCAGCGATGGCGTAGCCGGCGCGCGGAACGTCGGTGTCGGCCGCGCGCGAGACGCCGCGCACCACGGCAAGGCGCGGATCCGTCATCGCGGGCCCGAACAGCGGAGCCGCGAACGCCGCGCGCGGGCTCGAGGCGAACTCGCTGAGCGACTCGTCGATGATGACGAGCCCGTCGTGCGGGGCGGCGGCGATGAGCCCGTCGATCTCATCGCGCGTGAGCGCGCGGCCCTCGGGCACGTTCGGCGACGCGACGAGGAGGATCCGAGAACGATCTGCGGGCGCATCGGCGACCGCGTCGATGCCTGACGCGGCGACTGCTTTGCCACCCACGGATGCGGCCAGCGCGCGGATCACCTCGGCGACGTCGCGGCCGATCACCACCCGATTCGTCGCGACATCGTGGGCGCGGGCGACGACGCGGCGCGCATCGAGCGAAAAATCAGACATGAGATCAATTGTGACGCTTTCGAATGTCAGGGGTCCGTGATTTGCTTTCTTCTGTGCTTCTGCGACTCCTGATGCGGTATCTTCCCCGCTACAAATTTCTCCTGGTCGGCGTGCTCGTCTTCCAGTTCGCCTCGGCGCTCGCCGCGCTGTTCCTGCCCACCCTCAACGCCGACCTCATCGACACCGGCGTCGCCGCCGGCGACGTACCGTACATCGTGCGCACCGGGCTCTGGATGCTGCTCGTGGCGCTGGGGCAGATCCTCGCGGCCGTCGTCGCGACCTTCTGCGCTGCACGCGCCGCCATGGGCCTCGGCCGCGACGTGCGCCACGACGTCTACGCGCGCGTGAGCGGCTTCAGCGAGCGCGAGATCTCTGCGTTCGGCGCCGGATCCCTCATCACCCGCAACACGAACGACGTGCAGCAGGTGCAGATGCTCGCGATGATGAGCGCAACGATGCTCATCATGGCGCCGATGATGGCGATCGGCGGCATCATCATGGCCCTCCGCCAAGACGTCGGGCTCAGTTGGATCCTCGGCATCTCGATCCCCGCGCTGCTCATCGTCGCCGGTATCGTCATCAGCCGAATGGTGCCGCTGTTCCGCAGCTTCCAGACCAAGCTCGATGCCGTCAACCGCATCATGCGCGAACAGCTCACCGGCGTGCGCGTCGTGCGCGCGTTCGTGCGCGAGTCGATCGAAGAGGAGCGTTTCCGCCTCGCGAACACCGACATCATGGTCGTCGGCCGCAAGGTCGGCTCGCTGTTCGTGCTGATGTTCCCGCTCGTCATGCTCGTACTCAACGTCACGGTCGTCGGCGTCGTCTGGTTCGGCGGTATCGAGGTCGACGCCGGCAACACCGAGATCGGCACGCTGTTCGCATTCATGCAGTACGTCGGCCAGATCCTCGGCGGCGTCATGATGGCGAGCTTCATGGCAATCATGATTCCGCGCGCGGCCGTGTCGGCCGACCGCATCGGAGAGGTGCTCGACAGCAAGTCCACGCTGATCGCTCCGGATAAGCCCGTGACCGAGAAGCCCGCGCCGGGCCGCGTGGAGTTCGACGACGTCGAGTTCACCTATCCCGGGGCGGAGCAGCCGATCCTCTCGAAGGTGTCGTTCCACGCCGACCCCGGCGAGACCGTCGCGATCATCGGGTCGACCGGAGCCGGCAAGACCACGCTCATCTCGTTGATCCCACGATTGTTCGACACGACCGGCGGCACGGTCAAAGTGCACGGCGTCGACGTCACCGAAGCCGATCTCGACACGCTCTGGGGCGGCATCGGCCTCGTACCGCAGCGCCCGTTCCTGTTCACCGGCACGATCGCATCGAACCTGCGCTTCGGCCGCGAAGACGCGACCGACGACGAGCTCTGGCACGCGCTTGAGATCGCGCAGGCCGCCGACTTCGTGCGCGAGAAGCCCGAGGGGCTCGACAGTCGCATCGCGCAGGGCGGAACGAACGTTTCCGGAGGTCAGCGCCAGCGGCTCGCGATCGCGCGCGCCATCGTGCACCAGCCCGACGTGCTCGTCTTCGACGACTCGTTCTCGGCGCTCGACCTCACGACCGACGCCCGGCTGCGTCAGGCGCTCTGGCGCGAACTGCCGCAGGTCACGAAGATCGTCGTGGCGCAGCGCGTGTCGACGATCACCGATGCCGACCGCATCCTCGTGCTCGACGACGGGCGCGTCGCCGGGTACGGCACGCACGAACAGCTGCTCGAAACGAGCACGACCTACCAGGAGATCGCCTTGTCTCAGATGAGCGCAGACGAGAGCGAGGTCGGCGCATGAGCACCGATGCCGCAATGCTCGACGAAGATCAGGCCGCACAGGAGGCCATGATCGCCGCAGGCGCCAACGAGCCCGGCGCCATGGGCGGCAAGCCGAAAGACTTCTGGCCGAGCTTCCGCCGTTTCCTCGGCCTGCTCGCACCGCACAAGTGGGCATTCATCCTCGCCTCGGTGCTCGGCGCCGTCGGCGTCGTGCTGGCGGTCGCCGGCCCGAAGGTTCTCGGCGAGGCCACGAACGTCGTGTTCGAGGGCGTGCTGTCCACGACCATGGGCGCGTCGTTCCAGGGCATGAACCAAGAGCAGGTGGTCCAAGCGCTCGAGGCGGCCGGGCAGCAGGAATTCGCGAACATGGTCGGGGCGATGCAGAACTTCGCCCCCGGCGAGGGCGTCGACTTCGAACGGCTGCGCGTGGTCGTGCTGTGGGCCGTGGCGATCTACGTCGTGTCATCGATTCTGCAGTGGCTGCAGGGCTACATCGTGAACGTCATCATGGTGCGCACCATGTGGCGCGTGCGCGAAGACATCGAGCACAAGGTCAACAACCTGCCGCTGAGCTACTTCGACAAGGTGCAGCGCGGCGAGCTGATCAGCCGCGTGACGAACGACG
>Ga0308157_10002086_pt1 | contig 35346 bp, 23 predicted proteins | sample PhyBR1_FD_201035 | JGI IMG/M metagenome (GOLD analysis project Ga0308157, IMG submission 201035) | Phyllosphere microbial communities from UC Gill Tract Community Farm, Albany, California, United States - DLSLB.R1 | ecosystem: Host-associated > Plants > Phyllosphere > Unclassified | place: USA... | reverse complement strand
CCGCCCAAGGTTACCCTGGCCGGCCGCGAGGGCACCTTGAGCTCGGTGGCCGACGCCAAGGCGCCGCAGGACGTGGTGTTCTACAACCCGTTCAAGCAGATGCCCGCCACGATGCCGGCCGCCGAGCAGGAAGCGCTGCGCCGGCAGGCGGTCGGCATCATCCAGGACAAGGTGCAGCCGGCCTATGCCAAGGCCCTGGCCTACTTCCGCGACGAGTACGTGCCGAAGGCGCGCGCCACGCTGGCGGCCCAGGACATGCCGGGCGGGAAGGAATACTACCAGTCGAAGATCGTCGAGTTCACCACGACCGACATGAGCGCCGACCAGATCCACGCGATCGGCCTGGCCGAGATGGCGAAGATCCGCGCCGAGATGCACGACATCATGAAGCAGGTCGAATTCAAGGGCGACCTGCAGGCCTTTTTGCATTTCCTGCGCACCGACCCGCAGTTCTATGCCAAGACGCCGCAAGAGCTGCTCAAGAGCGCGGCCTGGACCTCCAAGAAGTTCGACGCCAAGGCCGACCAGTTCTTCGGCCACCTGCCGCGGCGCCGCTTCGCGATCATCCCGGTGCCGGACGACCAGGCGCCGTTCTGGACCGCGGGGCGCGGCGGTCCTGGCACCTACTGGGTCAACACCTACAACCTGCCGGCGCGCCCGCTGTACAGCCTGCCGGCCCTGACCTTGCACGAGTCGGCGCCGGGCCACGCCTTCCAGATCCCGCTGGCGCAGGAGCAGAAAGGCGTGCCGCCCTTCCGCCGCGCCTATATCTCGGCCTATGGCGAGGGCTGGGCGCTGTACACCGAGCGCCTGGGCACCGAGATGGGTATCTACGAAACCCCGTACGAGGTATTCGGCATGCTGAGCTACCAGGCCTGGCGCGCCTCGCGCCTGGTGGTGGACACCGGCATCCACGCCAAGGGCTGGACCCGCGAGCAGGCGCAGAACTACCTGCTGCAGAATACCGCGCTGTCGAAGCACGAGGTAGAGACCGAGGTCGACCGCTATATCTCGTGGCCGGGCCAGGCGCTGTCGTATTACCTGGGCCAGATGGCGATCCAGGAAGCGCGCGCCCGCGCCGAGAAGGCGCTGGGGTCGAAGTTCGACATCCGCCACTTCCACGACACCGTGCTGCAAGTGGGCTCGGTGCCGCTGCCGGTGCTGCAGCAGCGGATCGACCAGTTCATCGCGGATGGCGGGCCGAGCCCGTATCCGAAAGAGGGCTGATCGTCATTCATGAAAAAGGGCCGCATCGTGCGGCCTATTTCATTTTTCGAACAGCTTGAACTTCAGCTGGAACGAGATGCCGCCATACAGGCGGTCCTTGTAGTTCGGGATGATCCCGACATTCACGCCGACCCGCTTGTATTCATAGGTCAGGGTCGGGATCGCGCCCGGGAACCAGCCGCCGTCGCGCGTCTTCGGGTAGCCGTCGAAGGCGGCGATCGCCAGGCCGACGCGCACCGGGCCGACCGCATACGGCTGCCAGATCACGCCCGCATAGTTCGACCAGGCGCGGTCGCTGTTGTAGAAGCGGCCGGCGGTGGCGGTCATGGTGCCCTTGAAGCGATACTCGAGGGCCAGGCCCTTGTTATTGTCGTTCAGGTCCTTGTCGCCGTCGAAGTGGGCGGTGTAGAAGCCGGTGTCGACCCACAATTGGCTGGTCGGCGACGAATCGATCTTCGTAAAGAAATCAGCGGCGGTGGCAAGGGGCGCGGCCAGGCAGGCGCCGATAATAACCAGGGAATATAAAGCGCGGCTCAATCGTCGGCTCCGGGGTCGAGGTGGGGGAACATCACTTCGGTGAAACCGAAGCGGGAAAAGTCGCGGATCCGCATCGGGTACAGGATGCCCAGCAGGTGGTCCACTTCATGCTGCACCACGCGCGCGTGAAAACCTTCGGCATCAACCACGATGCGCTTGCCGAACTGGTCGAAGCCCTCGTAGTGCAGGCGCATGTAGCGCGGCACGCTGCCGCGCAGGCCAGGCACCGACAGGCAGCCTTCAAAGCCCTCTTCCATCTCTTGCGACAGAGGCGCAAGCACGGGATTGATCAGCACCGTCTCGGGCACTGGGGGCGCGTCGGGATAGCGCTGGTTGCTGCCGAATCCAAAAATCACCAGTTGCAGGTTGACGCCGATCTGCGGCGCGGCCAGGCCAGCGCCGTTGGCGGCATGCATGGTCTCGAACATGTCGGCGACCAGTGCGTGCAGTTCCGGCGTATCGAATTGCGTGACCGGTTCGGCCACCCGCAGCAGGCGCGGGTCGCCCATTTTCAGGATCTCGCGCACCGTCATGCCGGGCCTCCTTCGAGCAGGCTGGCGAGCGAGGCACGAAAGCCCTCGGCCGTCTCGGGGTGCTTGAGGCCGATGGCGGCGGTGGCCTGCAGGTAGCCCAGCTTGGAGCCGCAGTCGTAGCGCTGGCCGGCGTAGCGGTAGGCCAGCACGCGCTCGGCCTGCATCAGGGCAGCGATGCCGTCGGTGAGCTGGATCTCGCCGCCGGCGCCCTTGCCCACGGTCTCGAGGTAGCCGAAGATCGACGGTGACAGCACGTAGCGGCCGACCACGGCCAGGGTCGACGGGGCGTCCGCCGGCTGCGGCTTCTCGACGATGCCCGATACCAGCTCCAGGCCGGGGCGGTAGGCAGAAGCGCTGACGATGCCGTACTGGCGGGTGTGCTCGCGCGGCACGTCCTGCACCGCCAGGATGCTGCTGCGCTCATACGCATACACATCGGTCATCTGCGCCAAAACCGGTTTCTGGCCCGCGGCCGTGTCCATGAAGTCGTCCGCCAGCAGCACGGCGAACGGCTCGTCGCCGACCACCGGACGCGCGCACAGCACCGCATGGCCCAGGCCCAGCGGCGACGACTGGCGGATATAGATGCAGTTGACGTGCTTCGGGATCACCCCGCGCACGGTCTCGAGCAGGGCCTGCTTGCCGGCCGCCTCGAGCTCGGATTCGAGCTCGTAGGCCTTGTCGAAATGGTCTTCGATGGCGCGCTTGTTGCGGCCCGTGATGAAGATCAGTTCAGTGACGCCGGCGGCTACCGCCTCTTCGACCGCGTACTGGATCAAGGGTTTATCGACGATCGGCAGCATCTCTTTCGGCTGCGCCTTGGTCGCCGGCAGGAAGCGGCTGCCCAGGCCGGCGACGGGAAATACGGCTTTGCGGATCAGGTTCATGGGGTCCAGTGGTGACGGTGTTATGGTTGTCCGAGCAGGGCCAGCAGCGCCGCCTCGTCCAGGATCGCGACGCCCAGTTCCTCGGCCTTGGCCAGCTTGCTGCCGGCTTCCGCGCCGGCCACCACGTACGAGGTCTTCTTCGACACCGACCCCGAGATCTTGCCGCCGGCCTGCTCGATCAGGGCGCCGGCCGCATCCCGGCTCATGGTCGGCAAGGTGCCGGTCAGGACGAAGGTCTTGCCCGTCAAAGGGCCCTCGGGCGCGGCGGCAGCGGCTTCTGGCAGCGATTCGAGCAGCGAGCGGCGCAGGGCCGCCAGCGACATCACCAGCTCCCGGTTCGCGCGCACCGCGATCCATTCCTCGAGCGCGGTCGCCACCGCTGCGGGCAAACCGAAGATGCCGAAGTCGGTGCGCACGCCGATGTCTTCCAGCGTCTGGCCGGCATTGACCACCTGGCGCGCACGCGGCTCGGTCAGTTTCGGGATGTCGAGCGCGGCCAGCAGCTTGATCTCGTCCAGCTTTTCGCGCAACTGCGCTTTCGGCGGATGCTCGTCGCGCGGTCCCACGCCTGCCTTCAGCAAGGCATCCAGCGCGATCTGGTTCTTTTCCTCGGCGAAGAATTCGGCGATCGATTCGGCCACCGTGCCGCCTATATCGGGCAGCACGCGCAACAGCGCGGCCGGCGCGCGGCGCACCAGGGCCAGGCTGCCGAGCCAGTCGGCCAGGGTCTTGGCGGTCGACTCGCCCACATGGCGGATGCCAAGCGCGAACAGCAGGCGCTCGAGCGGCGGCTGCTTGCTGGCCGCGATCGCCTCCAGCAGCTTGTCGGCCCACTTGGTCGCGACCTTGCCCTGCTTGACCGTCTCGGGGGTGGTGCCGTCGCGTTCGTCGGCCAGGCGCTTCATCTTGAGCAGGTCGTCCAGGGTCAGCGCGTACAGGTCGGCCACGCCCGTGACCAGGTTCGCCTCGACCAGGCTGTCGATATAGCGGTCGCCCAGGCCTTCGATGTCCATCATGCGCCGGCCGGCGAAGTGGCGGATCGCCTCCTTGCGCTGGGCGGCGCAGGTCAGGCCGCCGGAGCAGCGCGCGATCGCCTCGTCCGCTTCGCGCACCACGTGTGAGCCGCACACCGGGCACTGCTTCGGCAGTTCATAGACTGCCGGCTCGGGGCTTGGGCGGCGCTCCAGCACCACCGCCAGCACTTCGGGGATGACGTCGCCGGCGCGCCGCACGATCACGGTATCGCCCACGCGCACATCCTTGCGCCTCACTTCGTCTTCGTTGTGCAGGGTGGCGTTGGTGACGGTCACGCCGCCGACCGAGACCGGCACCAGGCGCGCCACCGGCGTGATGGCGCCGGTGCGGCCGACCTGGACTTCGATCGCCTGCACCGTGGTCAAGGCCTCTTCGGCCGGGAACTTATGGGCCAGCGCAAAGCGCGGCGCACGCGACACGAAGCCCAGCGCGCGCTGGTCGTCGATGCGGTCGACCTTGTACACCACGCCGTCGATCTCGTAGGGCAGCGACTTGCGGCGCTCGCCGACGTCGCGATAAAAGTCGAGCAAGCCATCCTGGCCGATGACGACCTTGCGTTCCTTCGCCACCGGCAGGCCGAGGGCGTCGAGCCAGTCGAGCGTGGCCGAGTGGGTGTCCGGCAGCTCGGCGCCTTCGAGCTGCCCGACGCCATAGGCGAAGAAGCGCAGCTTGCGCTGGCGCGTGATGCGCGAATCGAGCTGGCGCAGGCTGCCTGCGGCGGCATTGCGCGGGTTGGCGAATTCCTTGTGGCCGCCAGCGCGCTGGCGCTCGTTCAGGGCCTCGAAGTCGCGCTTGAACATCAGCACTTCGCCGCGCACTTCGAGCACCTCGGGGACCTCGTCGCCGTGCAGGCGCAGCGGGATCACATTGACGGTGCGGATGTTGCCAGTGACGTCTTCGCCGGTATAGCCGTCGCCGCGGGTCGCGGCCTGCACCAGGCGGCCATTCTCGTAGCGCAGGCTGATCGCTAGGCCGTCGAACTTGAGCTCGGCGTTATAGGCGACCTGGCGGGTTTCCAGGCCTTCGCGCACGCGGCGGTCGAAATTGTCGATGTCCTCGATGGTGAAGCCGTTGTTCAGCGACAGCATCGGCACCGCGTGGGTCACCTGGCTGAACTCGGGGATCGGGGCGTCGCCCACGCGCTGTGTCGGCGAGTCGGGGTCGAGCGCCTCGGGGTGCCCGGTCTCGAGCGCCAGCAGTTCGTGATACAGCTTGTCGTACTCGGCGTCGGGGATGGTCGGCGCGTCCAGCACGTGATAGTTGTAGCTGGCGCGGTTCAGTTCCGCGACCAGCCAGGCCATACGCTGCAGGTGATTCTGTTGCTCGGTCACGCGGATTCCTCAGCTGAACAGGCGCAACGCGCGGGTCGAGCCGGCCGGGATGTCGGCCGCGTCCATCTCTTGATAGAAGTCGACCACCTGGGCCTTGATCTCGTCGAGCGCCTCGTCCACCAGCGGCTGGTCGCCGTCGTCGACGATGGTCGCGTCCAGGCGCTGGGTCAGGCCGCGGGCCGCCTCCACCATGCGGCCGAAGCCGTCGCGGCCAGGGGCCACGCAAGGCACGTCCAGCAGCAGGGTCAGGCGCGACGTGGTGTCGGCGCCCAGGGTGACGTTGGTCGACAGCGTAAACAGCACGCCGCCCTCGCCGTCGGGCATCGCGAAGCGGCCGTCGGGACGCACGTCGAAGCCGGCATTCTCGAGCGCGCCGATCAGCGTCGACATCGCCCACGGCGCGCCATTGGCGGCCAGGTTCACGCCCAGCTGGGCGTCGTGGCCGCCCACGAAGCGGTGCAGGATGCGCGCCTCGCTCATCACCTCGATCATGTCCGGCACTTCCGGCTCGGCCCCGATCTCGTCGGCCACCGCGCGCAGGCGGGTGACCAGTTCGGAATATTCGAGTTCGTTCAGCGCCGTGGTGCGGGTCGCCATCTGCACGCCGGCCTGCAGCTTGGTGTAGACGCCGCCGTGCACGATCGGCTCCCATTCGCCGCTGACGGCAAAGCCGATGTAGTGGATCGGCTTGTTGCCGACGCGGCGCAGCTTCTGCAGGGTCGGCAAGATCTTGTCGCCGCGCACCGGCGTTTCAAGCGAGAGGGGGATCAGGCAGTCGATCAGCGGGTCGACCAGGCATTCGGCCAGTTCGGCCGGCGGCATGCCGGGGCGGGTGCCGGGCAGCGAGGCGGCCACTGCGTCCTGGGCGGCGCTTGAACCCGTGGCGCGGTAGGTGGTCGTGGGTGCGCCGGCGGGGACGGCGACCGGCGCGGCGGCTGCAGCCACTGCGACTGGCGCCGGCGCGGCCACGACCGGGGTCGGCGCGATCGGTTCTTCCAGCTGCGGCTCGGGCTTCACGTCGGCGGGCACGAAGGCATCCGCATCGAGCATGGGTTCCTTGGCGACCACGGGCGCCGCTTCCTGTTGGCCGGCATCGAACACCGGCTCATGGCGGTCCACGCCGGGCGGCTGCTCGCCCTCGCGCATCAGGACGTCGTCATGGTCGGAGGCAAAGGCGCGTTCGACGCTTTTGCGGGCCTTGTACTCCTGCCACTTGTTGTAGGTGATGACGCCGACGACGAAGACGCCGCCGGCTGCGATCAGGCTCATTTGGAAATCAGTCATGCTGCGTGTGCCTCAATAGCGAAATTCGCGCCGGACCCGCCGGCCTGCCTGGCCGGTTCTCGTGTCCTGCGAAAAGGTTAATTCGATCGGTTGCCATCCGTGCGGGCGCTCTCCCCACGAAAACTCATGCAATGATACCAACTCGCCCGCGCGGATGCCATGGATAGCCGCTGCATCCCCCTTATTTGTGCCCTCGGATCTCATGCCGCGCCCTGGATGAGCGACTGGCGGCAGGCCGGCAAGGCCACCACGATGACGCTGCCCAGGCCCTCCCCTGCGCTTGCTGCGCCGACCCGGCCACCGTGCAGCAACACCAGCTTTTTCACCAGCGCCAGCCCGATGCCGAGGCCGCCCTGCGAGCGGTCCGGCGTGCGCTGCCCCTGGCGGAACAGTTCGAACACGCTGGCGACCAGGTCCGGAGCCATGCCGATGCCGTTGTCGCTCACCCTGATCTCGACCATCCCGTCGACCCGCGCGAGGCCCAGCACGATACGCCCGCCCGGCGGCGTATACCTGGCGGCGTTCGACAGCAGGTTCGCCAGCACCTGGACCAGGCGCTTGCGGTCGCCGTGCACGCAGGCCCCGCCCGCGTCATCCTCGATCGAAAGCGCATGGCTGCGCGCCTCGACCAGCGGGCGCGCCTGTTCGATGGCCTCGTCGACCAGCTGGCGCACCGCGATATCGTCCTGTTCCAGCGCGATCAGCCCGCGCGTCACCCGCGCCACGTCTAGCAGGTCGTCGATCAGGCCCGTCATGTGGGTGGACTGGCGCGCGATCACGCGCCCGATATGCTCGATGCGATCCGGGTCGTGTTTCGCCATCGGCAGCAGCGACGCTGCGCTGCGGATCGGCGCCAGCGGGTTGCGCAGCTCGTGGCCCAGCATGGCAAGGAACTCGTCCTTGCGCTGGTCGGCCTCGCGCAGGGCGTCCTCGGTCAGCTTGTGCTCATGGATGTCGGTGCAGGTGCCCATCCAGCGCCCGATGCCGCCTTCGGCGTCGCGCACCGGCAGGGCGCGGCCGAGCACCCAGCGATAGCCACCGTCGCGGTGGCGCAGCCGGTATTCGATCTCATAGGGTTCGCCGGTGGCCAGCGAGTGGCGCCACGTGGCCCATGCGGCGTCCTGATCGTCCGGATGGAACATATCGTTCCAGCCCTCGCCGTCGGTCGATCCGGCCGGCGCGCCGGTGAAGGCATACCACTGGTCGTTGTAGTAGTCGTGGAAGCCGTCGGCGCGGGTCGACCACACCATCTGCGGCATCGCGTTGGTGATCGCGCGAAAGCGCGCTTCGCTCTCGGCCAGCGCGCGCTCGGCGGCGCGCGTCGCCGAGATGTCGATCACCACCGCGAAGCCCTGGCCGCGGTCGGCCATCAGGTTGCCGGCGCCGACCAGCACCGGGATGCGGCGGCCGTCGCGGTGCAGGAATTCCTTCTCGATCAACGGCATCCGGCCATGCGCCCGTAGCCGCGCGATGCCCGCGTCGTCGGTCTCGCGCCATTCGGGCGGCGTCAAGGCCCGCCAGGAAAGGCCGCTGCGGCGATCTTCTTCGTCCAGGCCCAGCATCGAGAGGAAGGCGTCGTTGCAGTCGATGATGGCGCCGTCGAGGGTATAGCGCACCACGCCGACCGGGCTCAATTCCACCAGCCGTCCCAGCTCGCGGGACGCCAGGTCGGCCTCCGGCGCCGGCTTCGATGCGACGCCCAGCACGCCAACGATCGCGCCATCGGCTTCGCATACCGGCGACAGGGCAAGCGCCACGCCGGACGGCGACTCCGGCTCGGTACTGGCCTGGGCCAGGCTGCCGGCGAGGATGCGGGCAACCAGCGCGCGGGCGCCCGGCGGCAGCGCAGCGGAGGGCCCCCAGGCGTCGGCCGGCCAGGCGTCGGCCAGCAGCGCCGCGAACGCGGCATTGGCGCAGGCCATGCCGGTAGCGCCGTGCAGGATCAGCATGGGCGCCGGCGATGCGCGGATCAGCCGCACCCCCTGCTCCAGCGCCGTGGGCAAGGTCGAAAGCTGGGTTGGACGGGGAAGATCGATCATTGCAGGAAGCTGGTGCTGTGGGCCATGCCCGGAGCGGGCCGGGCCAGTGTAGCACGGCGGTCCGGAACCACCGCGCCCGCTCAGGCGGCGGCCAGGTCGGCGGCCGACTCCATGTCCACCGCGACGATCCGCGATACGCCCTGCTCCTGCATCGTCACCCCGATCAGCTGGCTCGCCATCTCCATCGCAATCTTGTTATGCGAGATGAACAGGAACTGGGTATGCTCCGACATGCGCTTGACCATGCGGCAGAAGCGCTCGGTATTGGCGTCGTCCAGCGGCGCATCGACTTCGTCGAGCAGGCAGAATGGCGCCGGGTTCAGGCGGAACATCGAAAACACCAGCGCGGTCGCGGTCAGGGCCTTCTCGCCGCCCGACAGCAGGTGGATGGTGGCGTTCTTCTTGCCCGGCGGCTGGGCCATGACCTGCACCCCGGCGTCCAGGATCTCGTCGCCCGTCATCACCAGCCTGGCATTGCCGCCGCCGAACAGGATCGGGAACAGTTCAGAGAAATGGCCGTTGACGCGGTCGAAGGTGTCCTGCAGGAGGTCGCGCGTCTCACGGTCGATGCGGCCGATCGCGTCTTCCAGGGTGTTGATGGCTTCGTTCAGGTCGGCGTTCTGCGAATCCAGGAAGCGTTTGCGCTCGGTGGCCTGGGCCAGCTCGTCAACCGCCGCCAGGTTGACCGCGCCCAGGCCGCTGATGGCGTTCGTCAGGCGCGTCACCTCACCCTGCAGGTATTGCGGCTTGAGCTCGGGGTCGAGTTTTTCGGACAGCGCCGCCTCGTCGGCCCCGGTGGCGGCCAGCGCCTCGGCGAACTGCTCCTGGTTCAGGCGCGCGGCCTGCTCCTTGAGCTGCATTTCGGTGATGCGGTCGCGCTGCGGCTGCAGGCTGCGCTCGGACCCCATGCGCGCTTCTTCCGCCGCGCGCAGCTGCTGGGCCACCTGGTCCAGTTCGTGGCGGGCATCGGACAGCGCCACCTCTTGCGTCGTGCGGCGTTCGAGCAGCTCTTGCAGGCCCTCGTGGGCGGTGCCGCTTTCCAGGGCTTGAAGCTCGAGGCGCGCCTGGGCCAGGCTGGCGCCGACCTGCTCGGCCTGCGTCACCGCGGTCGCCATCGTGCGGCGCAACTCATCGATGCGGCTGCGCTGGGCGCGCTCGGCGAACTGGGCTTCCTGCGCCCCGCGTTCCAGCTCGCGCAAGTGGTCGCGCGCGCGCGCCAACGCCTGTTCGCGCTCCAGGAACGCGGTCTGGCCATCCTCGTGCGCTTCCTGCAGCTCGGCCAGTTCGAGGTCGAGCTGTTCGAACTCCTGTTCCGACTCCGCCTGGGCCTGGCGCTGCTCGGCTTCCTGGGCCGCGATCTCGAACAGGTCGGTCGCGATCTGGCCGCTGCGCTGGTTGAAGCGGGCCTCGATCTCGCTCTGCTTGAGCACCTCGATCTGCAGCGCATGCACTTCGCGCTGCAGCGTGCCGACCTTGGCGCGCGCATCCTGCAGCCGGCGCGCGAGATCGCTGACGGCGGCGTCGGCGCGGGTGGCGCGGGCGCGGGCTTCGTCGGCCAGCAAGGCCTGGGCCTTGAGCTGTTTCGCCGTGTTCTCGATGTCGTGCTGGCGCGCCAGCATGCCGTCCTGCTCGGCGTCCGGCGCATGGAAGCGCACGCTGGAGCGGGTCACCAGGTGGCCCTCGCGCGTCACGAAGGCGGCGCCCTGCGGCAGGCGGGCGCGCTCGGCAAAGGCCTCGGCCGCATTGGCGGCGATATACACGCCGTGCAACCAGTCTTCGAGCACGCCGCGGATGCCGGCGTCGTTCACGCGCAGCAGGCTGGAGAAAGGTTTCAGGCCGTCGGGCGATGGCGGGTGCGCGCCGGGCTGCGGCGCGTACAGCGCCAGGCGCGCCGGCGGCGCATCGTTGACGAAGGCCTTGGCCCAGTCGATGTTCGACACTTCGAGCGCGCCGGAGCGCTCGCGCAGCACGGCTTCCAGGGCGGTCTCCCAGCCCTCTTCGACATCGAGCTTTTGCCACAGACGCGGCAAGCCGGCCAGCTCGTGCTTTTCCAGCCAGGGCTGGACCTTGCCCTGGGTTTGCACCCGATCCTGCATCTGGCGCAGCGCGGCCAGGCGCGCTTCGAGCTGGGCGTTGGCGGCGCTCTCGCGCTGCACCTGCGCATGCGCTTCCTTGCGCTCCTGCTCGACCTCTTCCTGGCGCCCGGTCGCCTCGTCGAGCAGCATCGATTGTTCTTCGAGCAGCAGCTGCTTTTCTTCCAGCTGCAGGCGCAGGTTATCGAGGGTGGCGCTGTCGGGCAGGTTCAGGCCATTCCTCTCCTGCTGCAGGCGTTCGCGGCGCGCCGCGAGATTCGTCAGGATGCCGGCCGCGTTGCGGCCATGGGCCGAGGCCAGTTCGATGCGCTGCTGGACCTGCATGATGTGCGCGCGCGAGGCGGTCGATTGCTCCTGGCCGGCGCGCCAGGCAGCTTCGAGTTCGGGCAGGCGCTCGTTGTGGACCTCGACCGCGATCTGGGCGCCTTCGGCGCGCGCGGCCAGTTCCTCGAGCTGCATCTCGGCTTCTTCCTGGCCTTCGCGGTGTTCCTGCTCCTGCGCCAGCCATTGGTCGCGCTGCGCCGCCAGGGCGGCGATCTGGTTCTGCAGGCGGGTGCGCGACTCGACCACGAACTTGATCTGCGCTTCCAGGCTGCCGATCTCGGAATTGATCTGGTACAGCGCGCCCTGCGCCGTGTGCAGCCGGTCGCCGGCGGCGAAGTGGGCCTGGCGCAGGTGTTCGAGGTCGACCTCGACGCTGCGCAGCTTGGCGGTCTGCGCCTCGAGGCTGGTCTGGGCTTCTTCCATTTCGCGGAAGAATTTGACTTGCTCGGCCTTGGCCTCGTTCTTGCGCATCAGCCACAGCAGCTTCTGCTTTTCTTCCTGGTCGGCCTGCAGCTGGCGGAAACGGTTGGCTACCGCGGCCTGGGCTTCCAGCTTCTCGAGGTTGGCATTCAGCTCGCGCAGGATGTCCTCGACCCGCAGCAGGTTCTCGCGCGTGTCGGACAGGCGGTTCTCGGTCTCGCGGCGGCGCTCCTTGTACTTCGAGACGCCGGCCGCTTCTTCGAGGAAGACGCGCAGTTCTTCGGGGCGCGATTCGATGATGCGGGCGATCATGCCCTGGCCGATGATGGCGTAGGCGCGCGGACCGAGGCCGGTGCCGAGGAAGATGTCCTGGATGTCGCGCCGGCGCACCGGCTGGCCGTTGATGTAATAGGTCGAGGTGCCGTCGCGCGTGAGGGTGCGCTTGACCGCGATCTCGGCATACTGGCCCCACTGGCCGGCGGCCTTGCCGGCGCTGTTGTCGAACACCAGCTCGACCGAGGCGCGCCCGGCCGGCTTGCGATGAGTCGAGCCGTTGAAGATCACGTCCTGCATCGACTCGCCGCGCAGCTCGGAGGCTTTCGATTCGCCCAGCACCCAGCGCACGGCGTCGATGATATTCGATTTGCCGCAGCCGTTGGGGCCGACCACGCCGACCAGCTGACCCGGCACCTGGAAATTGGTGGGATCGACGAACGACTTAAATCCCGACAATTTGATGGAAGAGAGGCGCACGTTGCGTCGGCCATGGCTGTAAAGCGCTCATCATACCATTGCCGCCACGGGATGAAAAAGCGCCGGGGGACGCCCCGCCCCCCTTCAAGCGCTGCGGGCCCCGTCCGCCGCCAGGGCGGCGTCGTTGACCGCGCCCGGCCCGACCGCCGCGCTCAGGATGCGGCCGACCACGCCTTCCGGGGCGACGATCCGGATCGCGCCGTCGCGCAGAAGCTCGACCAGGCGCACGGCCGGCAGCGAAAACGCTTCCTGGCGACCGGCGCCCGAGAAGATGTACAGCGTGCGCAGCGGGCTGACCCAGGCCAGGCGCACCCGGCGCACGATCTGCGCCTCGATCAGCTCGAGGCGCATGCCGCGCTCCAGGCCGGCCAGCACGGCGGCGGCCGGATCGAGGGCGGCGGCCTGCGCCTGCTCGGCCTGGATCCGCGCCAGCTCGCGCTCTTCTTCCTGTTCCTGCGCCACCCGGCGCAGTGCGTCCTGCTGGGCCGCCTCGAGCGCCAGTTCGAGCTGGCGCTCGGGGGAGAGTTCGATCGGCGCGCGCACGATCGAGGCGTGGCATTCGGCCAGCTCGGCGAAGAACTGCAGGCGCTCGGCATCCTGCCAGCGGGTGGCGTCGAGCCAGTTGTTCAGGCTGGCGAGCAGCGCCGGCAGGCGTCCGATCAGGGCCTTCCTCTGTTCCTGGGTGACCTTCGGCTTGACGCTCCAGATCAGGTCTTCCATCGTGCGCGTGGCGCTGTCGACGGCGCCGGGACGGCTGTCCTCGATCGTGTAGGCCAGCGCCAGCGCGGCGGTCCAGCGCCCTTCCAGAAAGCCCGACACGGCCGGAATCACCTGCTCGCCGGCCAGGCGCAAGGTCACCGCGCGCCGCGCCGAACGCTCGGCGGCGGCGCGTTTCTCGCGCCGCGTGGCCTGGGCGATCGGCGCCGCCAGGGCGGCCTGTTCCTGGCTTTCGCGGGCGGCAAGACCCGCCTCGAGTTCGGCCAGGGCGGCGCCGAATTCCGGGTCGGCCTGGCCGCGCACGCGCTCGACGCTGCTGCGCATGGCGCGGTAGACCGGATCGTCCTCGCCCTCGGGCTGCTCCCAGCCGGCCTGCGACAGCAGGTCGAGCAGGCGCCGCGCCGGGTGCGCCTCGTGGTAGAAGAAGCTGCGGTCGCGCAGCGCGGTACGCAGCACCGGCAGTTGCAGGTGGCCGATCAGTTCGCGCGTCGCGGGCGTCACGCCATCGTCCTGCAGCACGCTGCCGAACACGCGCGTCAGCAGGTCGAGCGTGGTTTCGTCGCCGCGCGACAGGGCGCCCTGCGGCAGGCTGGCGCGCAGCTGCGGCAAGTAGAGGACGCCGGGCGGCGCGTCCGCGCCGGTGCCGTTGCCGCTGCCGGTGCCGGCATGGCGGGCCAGCAGGTCGAGCAGCGGCAGCGCGGCGGGCAGCGCTAATGCGCTGCCGCCCGATGCGTAGGCCGCTGCCGGATGCGCGCCCACGGGCGCCGCCATGCCTTGCTGGACGAAGCCGGCGGCGGGCTGGGCGCCCGATACGGGCGCCGGAGCGGTCGCATCGGGCGGCGCCACCGCGAAGCCGGACGCCGCACTCGGGCGCCAGCCGCTGCTGCCCTGCGGCAGGTTCGGGATGTCCGGCACCGCCAGCGCAGGATCGAACAGCTGGCGCAACTGCTGGGCCAGCGCGGCGTCGCGCCGGGCGCGTTCGGCCTGGCGCGCGGCGCGGTCGTCGGTCTTGCTGAAACGGGTATCGCCGCCGGGACCCTTGCGCGCCTTGAGCGCCTCGACCAGGGCCTGGTACAAGGGCGCCAGGTCGAACATCAGGCCGGGACGCAGCAGCGGGACCACCAGGCCGTGGGCCTCGGCGTCGGGCTCGAACTGGCGCCAGGCCGCGTGCACGGCGGCGAGGAAGACGTCGGGGCGGAAGGGATTGTGGGCGGCGCGCACCAGGTCGCGCCCGAGCAGCAGGCCGAGGCGCACGCCGAGCGTCGCCAGGCCTTCGGAATGCTGGAGGTCGAAGGGCCGGCTGACGGCGCCCAGCGCCATCTGCCGGTCGATCTGCTCGAGCGGCACCAGGCTCAGTTCGAGCGGCGCGGCCGGAACGGCGTCGGGGGCATCCTGGGGGAGCAGGCGCGCGATTTCGTGGCGCAACGCCGCCTCGATCTCGGCGGTGGCGAGGTGGATGAAGGCGTAGGCGTTGTCCTTGAGCAGATTGCCCGATTTGACGCGCCGCATGACGGCGGCGGGCTCGGGACCGGCCGCGGTCAGGTCCAGCAGCGCGGAGACCATGCGCCGCGCCATATCGGCGAGACCAGACTCGGCCTGGCTGCGCGCGATATCGACCAGCTCGGCCAGCGCTGCCTGCTGGGCGGCGGCGGCCTTGCGCGCGGCAGAAGTCTGGGCGGATGGGGTGGCCATGACGGTTGGGCTAAGTGAGGCAAGGCCCTATTTTGCCATACTCTTACCTATCGGCAATGACCAAACACATCCCGACACAAAAGCAACGATGAGCAGCTGCCGTGACGCCTGGCGGGCTGCGGCGCTCAGATATTGCGCAGGACCGCTCCTTTGGGCGGCGCGAAGTCCAGCACCTCGTGGATCATCTTGGCCATCTTGGCATCGCGCGCGGTCAGGTGCAGGTCGCCGTACTGGTGCACGCTCCACTGTTCGGGCGCGAGTTCGATTTCCTTGCGCAGGATGGCTTCGGTGCGCGCATCGTCGGCGCGCAGGCCCTCGACGATGATGTTCAGCGCATCCGGCCGCGAGCCGGGCGACGCGGTCGCATGCGACTTGTGGATCATGAAGCGCGCGGTCTCGCTCGCATAGCGGCGCGACCCGGACAGGTAGAGCACGACGGCGATCGAGGCCACCGCCCCGGCGTTATACATGACAAACTTGATTGGCGAGCTGGCCATGAAGTTATACAGGCACAGCCCGTCGCTGACATAGCCGCCATTCGACTGCAGCAGCACGTGGGCGGTATCGATCCCCTCCTCGGTCATGGTCGCCACCGCCTCGAACATCCGATGCACCATATCGCTATTGACGTCACCCGACAGCGTGTACCACCCTTCTTTCTCCTGCAAAGTTTTTTCTTCGTTCATAGTCTGTTCCCGCCTACAAAGTAAGTGGAACAAGTGTAGCAAATCACGACAAATGCCCCTGACATCCTGCCCCAATAGTGTGCAGCAATGCCTCCCAGCAATTCTCCAATTAGGGTCAGTGTAGATTTATTGGGCAATTCCTCAAAGTTGTCAAAGAAATCTACTCCGACCCTATTTAATTTTAGGCCGTTTAGCGCTATCAAAATCTCAACTTGGTTCTCAGCCTCAAATAGTTTTCTAAATGCACCATTTTTGTTTCCTCAACGGTCAGAAATCAAATAGGGTCAGTGTAGATTTAATGAGCAATTCCGAAAGTTGTCAAAGAATTTTACTCTGACCCTAATTGTTGGGTTAGGGGTTTTGGGCAATTTTGTGGGGGCTTGTGTGGTTGACAGGGTTGGCGGGGTGGCATATCCTCCGCAGTCTTGATCGGGAGAGCGCAGCGAGGCTGCCGCCGAAGGGGCACTCACCCATAAACTCTCAGGCAAAAGGACCGGTCAAGGGACGGCAGCGCAAGGCGCGGCCGGTCAACTCTGGAGAGCGGCCCCGTTGCGGCCCACCGAAGGGGCAAGCGGCGCTAGCCGCTATCTCTCAGGTACCAAGGACAGAGGGGTCGATAGTGCACGGCGATCGTGCCTGACACCCTATTCTTGTCCTGAGGATTCCATGACGCTCAAAGCGACCCCGCTCAATTCCGCTCACCGCGCACTCGGCGCCAAGATGGTCGACTTCGGCGGCTGGGATATGCCTGTCAATTACGGGTCCCAGATCGAAGAACACAATGCGGTCCGCCTGGATGCCGGCATGTTCGACGTGTCGCATATGTGCGTCGTCGACGTCAAGGGCGCCAATGTGCGCGCTTTCCTGCGCGGCCTGCTGGCCAATAACGTCGACAAGCTGCAGGCGCCGGGCAAGGCCCTGTATTCGTGCATGCTCAATGCCGAAGGCGGCGTCATCGACGACCTGATCGTCTATTTCCTGGCCGAGGACTGGTTCCGCATCGTCGTCAACGCCGGCACCGCCGACAAGGACGTCGCCTGGATGAACCAGCAGAACGCCGCCACCAATAGCGGTCTGACCATCACCCAGCGCCGCGACGGCAACGACCCGATCGCCCTCATCGCCGTGCAGGGCCCGAACGCCCGCGCCAAGGTGTGGCAGGTGCTGCCGACCACACAGGCCGCGACCGAACAGCTGAAACCATTCAACGCCGCCATCGTGCCAGGCACCGCCTTCGGCGAAGCCATGGTCGCGCGCACCGGCTACACCGGCGAAGACGGCTTCGAGATCGGCGTCCCGGCCGCCCAGGCCGAAGCACTGTGGAACGCCCTGCTCGCCGCCGGCGTCAAGCCGGCCGGCCTGGGTGCGCGCGATACGCTGCGCCTCGAAGCCGGGATGAACCTGTACGGCCAGGACATGGACGAGACGACCAACCCGCTCGACGCCGGCCTGGCCTGGACCGTGGACCTGGTCTCCGAGCGCGACTTCATCGGCAAGGCCGCACTGCAGGCCAAGGGCCAGCAGGCGCAATTCGTCGGCCTGATCCTGCGCGAAAAAGGCGGCATCCTGCGCGCCCACCAACGCGTCGTCGCCGCATCCGGCAACGAAGGCGAGATCACCAGCGGCACCTTCAGCCCATCGATGCAGCAGGCGATCGCCCTGGCGCGCGTGCCGATGGACGTCGCCATCGGCGACACCGTGCAGGTCGTCATCCGCGACAAGCACCTGGCCGCCAGCGTCGTCAAGCTGCCGTTCGTGCGCAACGGCAAAGTGCTGGCCGCCTGATCGCCGCCGCGACATAACAAACACGTATACGTATACTAATAACCCCACCCTCTCCAGGAGTTTCCATGAACATCCCTACCGACCTGAAATACACCGAATCCCATGAATGGGTGCGCCGCGAAGAAGACGGCAGCCTGACCGTGGGCATCACCGAGTACGCGCAGGACGCACTGGGCGACATCGTGTTCGTCGAATTGCCGCAGGTCGGCAAGGAGTTCACCGCGGGTAATGACGCCGCCGTGGTGGAATCGGTCAAGGCCGCCAGCGACATCTACGCCCCGGTCTCGGGCACCGTCACCGCCGTCAACCAGCCAGTGGCCGACGCGCCGGACTCGATCAACCAGGATGCCTACGGCGCCTGGCTGTTCAAGCTGGCCCCGAGCGACGCCGCCGCCTACGACAAGCTGCTCGACGCCGAGGCCTACGGCAAGACCACCGACCACTGATCGTCCCAAAGGTGCGCCCATCCTCGTGCGCGCCCGATGGTGCGCCCAGGGTGGCGCACCAGTTCCCCGAATACCCCATTCTTCACCCAGCCGGCAACGGCGCCAGACCCCTTCCCTATCATGACCCGCTCCAGCCTCACCCAACTTGAAGCACGCGATTCGTTCATCCCGCGCCACATCGGCCCATCCGAATCCGAACAGGCAGCCATGCTGTCGACCCTCGGCTACGCGACCCGCGCCGCCCTGATCGACGCCGTGGTCCCGGCCAATATCCGCCGCAAGGACAAGCTGGACCTGGGCCAGTTCGCCGAGCCGCGCACTGAAGAAGAAGCACTGGCGACCCTCAAAGGCCTGGCGTCGAAGAACAAGGTCCTGAAGTCGCTGATCGGCCAGGGCTACTACGGCACCCACACGCCGAAGGTCATCCTGCGCAACATCTTCGAGAACCCGGCCTGGTACACCGCCTACACGCCTTACCAGCCGGAGATCTCGCAAGGCCGCCTGGAAGCCATCCTGAACTTCCAGCAGGCGATCACCGACCTGACCGGCATGGGCATCGCCAACTCGTCGATGCTGGACGAAGGCACCGCCGCCGCCGAAGCGATGACGCTGATCCAGCGCGTCGGCAAGTCGGCCTCGAAGGTGTTCTACGTGGCCGACGACGTGCTGCCGCAGACCCGCGAAATCATCGAGACCCGCGCCGCGCCGATCGGCGTCGAAGTGCGCAGCATCGCCCCCGCCGACATCGAAAAACTCGAAGAGACCTGCTTCGGCGTGCTGCTGCAATACCCTGGCGTGGACGGCGAAGTGCGCGACTACCGCGCCGCCGTCGAGCACCTGCATGCCGCAGGCAGCATGGTGATCGTGGCCGCCGACCTGCTGGCGCTGACCGTGCTCACCCCGCCGGGCGAATGGGGCGCCGACGTCGTGGTCGGCAACAGCCAGCGCTTCGGCGTGCCGCTCGGTTTCGGCGGCCCGCACGCCGGCTACCTGGCCACCCGCGACGAATTCAAGCGCAGCATGTCGGGCCGCCTGGTCGGCGTCACCGTCGACGCCCAGGGCAACCCGGCCTACCGCCTGGCGCTGCAGACCCGCGAACAGCACATCCGCCGCGAGAAGGCGACCTCGAACATCTGCACCGCGCAAGTGCTGCTGGCCGTGATGGCCGGCATGTACGCGGTCTACCATGGCCCGCAAGGCCTGGCCCGCATCGCGCGCCGCGTGCACCGCCAGACCACGATCCTGGCCGCCGGCCTGCAGCAGCTGGGCTTCGAGCTGGTCAACCAGACCTTCTTCGACACGATCACCGTGCGCGTCCAGGATGCCGGCGCGATCCACACCCAAGCGACCGCGCGCGGCCTGAACCTGCGCCAGATCGACGCCACCAGCGTCGGCGTCTCGCTCGACGAAACCGTCACCCGCGACGACCTGGCGAACCTGTTCGCCGTGTTCGGCAACGGTAAAACCGTGGACATCGACCAGCTCGACGCCGGCGTCGCCGACGCCTTCCCGGCCGCATTGGCCCGCTCGAGCGCCTACCTGACCCACCCGACCTTCAACCGCTACCACGCCGAGCACGAGATGCTGCGCTACCTGCGCGCGCTGGCCGACAAGGACCTGGCGCTGGACCGCACCATGATCCCGCTCGGCTCGTGCACCATGAAGCTGAACGCGACCGCCGAGATGGTGCCGGTCACCTGGCCCGAGTTCTCGAACGTGCATCCGCTGGCGCCGAACGAGCAGACCATCGGCTACCGCGAGATGATCGCCCAGTTGGAAAGCATGCTGTGCGCCGCCACCGGCTACGCCGCCATCTCTCTGCAGCCGAACGCCGGCTCGCAGGGCGAGTACGCGGGCCTCCTGGTGATCCAGAAATACCACGAGTCGCGCGGCGAAGGCCACCGCAATGTGTGCCTGATTCCGTCGTCGGCCCACGGCACCAACCCGGCGTCGGCCAGCATGGTCGGCATGAAGGTCGTGGTCACCGCCTGCGACGACAACGGCAACGTCGACCTCGCCGACCTGAAGGCCAAGGCCGAGCAGCACAGCAAGGATCTGGCCTGCGTGATGGTCACCTACCCGTCGACCCACGGCGTGTTCGAGGAAGGCATCAAGGAACTGTGCGAGATCGTGCACCAGCACGGCGGCCAGGTCTACGTCGACGGCGCCAATATGAACGCGCTGGTCGGGCTGGCCGCGCCGGGCGCCTTCGGCGGCGACGTCAGCCACCTGAACCTGCACAAGACCTTCTGCATTCCGCACGGCGGCGGCGGCCCCGGCGTCGGCCCGATCGGCGTCGGCGCCCACCTGGCGAAGTTCCTGCCGAACCAGCTCTCCACCGGCTATGTGCGTGACGAGAATGGCATCGGCGCCGTCAGCGCCGCCGCCTTCGGCTCGGCCTCGATCCTGCCGATCTCGTGGATGTATATCGCGATGATGGGCGCCGAAGGCCTGACGGGCGCAACCGAGGTGGCGATCCTGAACGCCAACTACATCGCGCGCCGCCTGGCCCCGCACTACCCGGTGCTGTACGCCGGCCACGACGGCCTGGTCGCCCACGAGTGCATCATCGACCTGCGTCCGCTGCAGGACAAGACCGGCATCAGCAACGAAGACGTGGCCAAGCGCCTGATGGACTTCGGCTTCCACGCCCCGACCATGAGCTTCCCGGTGCCGGGCACCCTGATGATCGAGCCGACCGAGTCGGAATCGAAGGTCGAGATCGACCGCTTCATCGAGGCGATGATCACCATCCACGCCGAGATCGTCAAGGTCGAGCGCGGCGAGTACGACCGCGTGGACAACCCGCTCAAGGGCGCGCCGCACACCGCCGAGGTGGTCACCGCCGACGATTGGCAGCACGGCTACACCCGTGAAGTGGCGGCCTTCCCGGTCGCCGGCCTGCGCAAGAAGAAGTACTGGCCGCCGGTCGGCCGCGCCGACAATGTGTACGGCGACCGCAACCTGTTCTGCGGCTGCGCGCCGATCAGCGATTACGAGTAATCGCCTGGCGCATCGGGGGCGTTGATTACTTGCGGCTCGAGGCGAGCCGCAAGTGCGACCCCTGCTGGCGGCGGCGTTCCCTGGCCTGCCCGCGCCGTTCGCGCGCCGGTTCGCCAGGGACGCCGCCGTCGTCCTTGCGGACTGCCTCCTGCGCCTTCGGCGCGGGCGGCGCCTGCCTTTCTTCTTCTAGCCTGAACCCCGCCACCGTCCGCGACAGCGTCAGCGCCTGCATCTGCAGGGTGCGCGCCGCGCTCGCCGCTTCTTCGACCAGGGTGCAGTTCTGGCGCGTCACCTGGTCCATCTGCACGATCGCCTGGCCGACATCGGCCAGGCGATCGGCGCTGCGCGCCTGCTCGGCGCCCTGTTTGAGGTCGGCCGCCAGCTCGCGCAGCGCGCTCTCGGTATGGGCCAATGCGCTGGCGCGGAACACGGCGCGGCTGCCCAGGCTCAGGCTGCCCAGCTTGATGTCGCGCGACGCGGCGCCGATCAGGCGCACCGATTCGACGATCGAACGCAGGGTGTCGTTCAGGTTGCGGATGCCGGCGTCGAGCTGGCGCGAGGTGTCGGCGATTTCGTCGCCGCCATAGTCGTGGTCGGGATGCTGGCGCACCGTCAGGTCGCCGCTGGCCAGGCCGCTGGCGGCCAGCCCGATGGCGCGGATCTCGCCCAGCAGGATGCGGCGCACGGCGAAGGTGAGCGCCAGCGACAGCCCGATCGCCAGCAGCACCACGGCTGGCATCAGCACCGAAATCATCCGGAAGTCGGCCTGCGCGCTGCTGGAGGCTGCACGCGACAGCGCTTCTTCGAGCGCCCCGAGGTCGGCCAGGCGCTGCGCCACCAGCGCGAACGCACTCTCGGCCTTCTGCATGGCGTTGGCGCTGATCGATCCGTCCAGCGGCGCCAGCTCGATCACCTCGCGCACCGCCTGGGCATAGCGCCGCTGCGCCGCCATGGCCTGCCCGACGTGGCGGTCCTCGGCCTCGCTCACGGTGGCCTGGCCCAGGGCCTCGAGGCCGGACTCGATGCGGCGGTGCTGGGCCAGGATGTCCTGGCGCAGCGGCTCGGTGCGCGCCACCGGGAAGCTGCCGCCCATCCAGCTCAGCAGGCGGTAGATGTCGGCATGCGCCTTCTGGGTCTGCGCCGCCAGGCTGCTGGTGGCGCGCATGCTGGCCGCGCGCTGGCCCACGATCGATTCGAGCGAGGCGTTCTGGCGCGCCAGTGCGTAATAGGCGACCGACGACAGCAATAGCAGCAGGACCAGCACCGCGCCGGGGGCCAGGAGCAGCTTGGGACCGAGTTTCAGTCGGGACAGCAGGCGGGCCAGCATGGTCAACCCCGCATGCGTGGAGGGAAGTCGGGTCATGGCGTCCTCACTGGGTCTCGAGCGCAATTATTTCTGCGATGCATTCCGCAATGTACGCCGCTCTTAGGCGTTCCTGCTTGTCGCGGCGCAAGGCACACCGTCCGGCACCACGGTCAGCGTATGCATATCGGTAACAACTGCTTACCAAGGCATGCGCCGTGCATGAGCAAGGCGCGCTACAACGCGTTATGCTTGCACGATCACCCGATCGAGGAACCCCAATGAACGCACGCCACGTCGTATTGACGCTTGGATGCTTGGCCGCCGCTGGCGCCCAGGCCCAAATGCTGCCCGATCCGACATCCGGACAGCCCCAGCTCGAGCGCAATCAGCCCGCCCGGCCCGACCCTTTCGCCGGCAGCCACCAGCCCTATCCGCGCGTGTATGGCGGCGATGTGGCGGCCCAGCCGAACGACCATGTGTTCACAGACATGCGGCGCGATCCGCGCCTGCTCGGCGGTGTCGAGGTGGCGCCGAACGTCGCCATCGAGGGCGGCTACCTCAACCTGCCCGACAAGGGACTGCACAAGGTCGAGCCGGGCAAGCCGGCCGACGCCGCGATTCCCCTGGCCGCGAAAGGCTCCAGCAACCACCTGGCCGCCAAATACTCGCTGCCGGCCAGCGAACGCCTGTCGGCCTATGGCAAGGCCGGTATCGCCTATACCGAGCAGAAGGGGCGCGGTGTAGCGGCCGGCTCCGACACCGGTTTGTATACAGGGGCTGGCGCCACGCTGACGGTCGACAAGCGCACCACCGTCAGCGGCGACTACGTGCGGCATGGCGATGCGGCCAGCAAATTCAAGGACGTGCGCGACGGCGTCAAGGCCAACCTCAAGATGGGTTTCTGAAAGCATCGACATGAAACCACCTGCCCTCGCCCTCGCGGCAATCGCTTTCGCCGCCGCGCCGGCCCAGGCGCAACTGGTCGAGCCGGCCGGGCCGGGCGCTCCGGTGGAGCTGGCCGACACCCGTCCCCGCTCCGTGTTCTCGGCGCCGCGCGATCCAGGCAACCAGACATTCCCGCGGGTCTACGGCGGGAACCTGAACGCGAACCCCAACGACCGCCAGTTCGGCGGCCTGTTCAAGACCGACCCCAGGCTGCTGATGGGCGTGTCGGTGAGTCCGACGCTGGCCTTCGAGGCAGGCTACGTCAACCTGCTCGACCAGGGCTTCCGGCCCGTGAACGAACGCGATCCCGAAGACACCACGGGCGCGATCGGCCTGCGCGGCTTCAACCTGCACGTCGCCGCGAAGCTCACGCAGCCGCTCGGCGAACGCCTGTCGGCCTACGGCAAGTTGGGCGTGGCGCACAGCCAGAGCCGCCGCGGCGTCGTCCAGGGCGTCGATACGGGCCTCTACACCGGCGTGGGTGCGCGCTACAAGGTCAGCGAGCGGCTCACGATCGACGGCGGCGTCGAGAACCACGGCCACGCCGCCGAACGCTTCAACAACGCCACCAATTCGAGCAGCAGGGTCAAGGCGAACCTGAGCCTCGGCTTCTGAACGGCCCCGCCGCGCCTGGGCGCGCGCTACACTAGCGCCCATGAGATTTTCCGTCTTTTTGGTGCGCCATGCCCGCCTGCTGGGCATCGGCCTGCTGTCGCTATTGCTGCACCTGGCGGCTCTGGCCTGGCTCGATTTGCCCGCGCAGCGCGCGGCGGACGCCGTCAACTCCGCGCCGCTCGCGGTGCGGATCGCGCGCGCCGAGGCCAGGGCTGCGGCGCCTGCCCCCGTGCCCGCACCCGCGGCGCGCCCGGTCACCGACAGCGAACCCGCGCCGGCCCTGGCGCCACTGGACGAACCGGCCGCGGTGGCGCTGCCGGCACTCTCCCCGCTCCAGGCCGGCGAGCCTGGCGCCGTGCAGCCGAGCGCGATGCCCGGCCAGTTCCGCGTCTCGCCTGCCCCGCCGGCCCGCATCGACTACCGCCTGGGCGACGGCAGCAGCGCGCGCCTCGCCTGGCGCACCGACGGCAGCAGTTATCGGATCGAGGTCGACGGCATCCTGGGACAACTCGACAGCGAGGGCGGCCTGGACGACGGCGGCCTGGCGCCGCTGCGCGCCGGCGAGCCCGCCGGCGCGGGCCGCGCCACGACCGAATTCGACCGCGAACGCGGCGTGATCGTCTCGCACCTGGGCGCGCGCCGCGCCCAATTGGCCGGCGGCGCCCAGGACCGCGCTTCGCTGCTGCTGCAACTGGCCGGCATGGGACGCGCCAATCCCGACCAGCTACGCGGCGTGCTGACGTTCTGGATCGGCGCCGCCGGCGGCGCGCGCCAGGAGCGCTATGAGGCGATCGGGATGGAGACGCTGGACACCGGGATCGGCGCCGTGGAAGCGCTGCGCCTGGCGCAGCTGGCGCCGCAAGGCACGCCGCGGCTGGAAATCTGGCTCGCGCCGGGCCACGACTGGCTGCCGGTGCAGCTGCGCCTGACCATGCCGGACGGCATGGTGCGCACCCAGGTCCTGGCCGCGCTCGAGATCGACGTCGAAGCAGCGGCCGGGCCCTGAGGCGCCGGAGACGTCAGGCCAGCTTGGCCGCGTGTTCGCGGGTCGCGTGGAACACCAGCTTGGGCCAGCGCTCCTGGGTCAGGCGCAGGTTGACGCCCGAGGTGGCCAGGAAGGCCATATTGCCGGCGGCATCGTAGGCGACCTGGTGGCCGAGCTGGTTCTCGAAGTCGGCCAGCGACTTTTTATCGTCGCTCGAAATCCAGCGCGCGCTGCTGATGCTGCTGCTTTCGAACACCGCGTCCACACCATACTCGTTGAGCAGGCGGCTGGCCACGACCTCGAACTGCAGCACGCCGACCGCGCCCAGGATCAGGTCCGAACCCAGCACCGGCTTGAACACCTGCACCGCGCCTTCTTCGCCCAGCTGCTGCAAGCCCTTGTGCAGCTGCTTGACCTTCAATGGATTGCGGATCCGCACCGTGCGGAACAGGTCCGGGGCGAAGTACGGGATGCCGGTGAAGGTCAGCATCTCGCCTTCCGAGAAGCTGTCGCCGATCTGCATATTGCCGTGGTTCGGCAAGCCGATGATGTCGCCGGCATAGGCTTCCTCGACCTGCTCGCGGCTCGATGCCATGAAGGTCACCACCGAGGACAGCTTGACTTCGCGCCCCAGGCGCAGGTGCTTGACCTTCATGCCCTTCTCGAAGCGTCCCGAGCACACGCGCAGGAAGGCGATGCGGTCGCGGTGGGCCGGGTCCATATTGGCCTGGATCTTGAACACGAAGCCCGAGAACTTCGGCTCGGTCGGCTCGACCGCGCGCACGGTGGCGTCGCGTTCGCGCGGGGCCGGGGCCCAGTCGACCAGGGCCGACAGGATCTCACGCACGCCGAAGTTGTTGATCGCCGAACCGAAGAACACCGGGGTCTGCACGCCCGACAGGAAGCGCTCGAGATCGAACACATGCGAGGCGCCGTGCACCAGCTCCACTTCCATCTTGAGCTGCTCGATCTCGAGCGGGAACATCTGGGCCAGCTTCGGGTTGTCGATACCCTTGACGATCTCGAAGGCGCCGTCGGCCTTCTCCTCGCCGGCCTTGAACAGCATGATCTCGTCTTTCAGCAGGTGGTACACCCCGCGGAAATTCTTGCCCATGCCGATCGGCCAGGTCACCGGCGCGCATTCGATCTTGAGCACCGACTCGACTTCGTCGAGCAGTTCGAGCGGATCGCGGGTCTCGCGGTCCATCTTGTTCATGAAGGTGACGATCGGCGTGTCGCGCATGCGGCACACGTCGAGCAGCTTGATGGTCTGGGCCTCGACGCCCTTGGCGGCGTCGATCACCATCAGGGCCGAGTCGACCGCGGTCAGCACGCGGTAGGTGTCTTCGGAGAAGTCCTGGTGACCCGGGGTGTCGAGCAGGTTGATCACGTGCTCGCGGAACTCGAACTGCATCACCGAGGACGCGACCGAAATGCCGCGCTGCTTCTCGATGTCCATCCAGTCCGAGGTCGCGTGGCGGCCGCTCTTGCGGCCCTTGACGGTGCCGGCCAGCTGGATCGCGCCCGAGAACAGCAGCAGCTTCTCGGTCAGCGTGGTTTTACCCGCATCGGGGTGGGAAATGATGCCGAAGGTACGGCGGCGCGCGACTTCGCGCGCGGTCGCGCCAGCCTGGCGGGGGGCGGCGACGTCGAGGTCGTCGCTGGAAATATCGGTGTCGTTGGCCATGATCGAGCCCTGTAGTCGGGCCGTCGGCGGCCCTTGTCGGAAAACCCTCGATTTTACCGTTTCCAGGCCGCGCCGTGTGAACTAACGGCGGGCCGCGAGTCTGCACGCCTTTATTCGCGCACGCGGCGCCAGCCGGTGCGGCGCGCATCCTGGGTCTTGGCCGGCGCCACTTCAGTGGTGATGGTATTGCCCTTGGCGGTGGTGGTAATCAGCTTCAGCGCGCCCGACGGCAGGCGCACGATGGTGGTGCCCACCGCCGCCGCGTCGCCCGACAGCAGCACGCCGGCGATGTCGTTCGAGACCGCGGTGCCGGTGCAGACGTCCAGGAAATAGGCATAGCTGGTGCCGCCCACCGTGCACGCGGTCGACGACTGCGGCAGGTTGGTCACCACGGTCAGGGTGCCGGCCACGATCTTCGGGTCCAGGTTGACGCGCTCGCCCTCATTGATGTCGAAGTCGACGAACCAGCCGCGCTGGCGGCCGAGGTCGGCGATCGTGCCCTCCACCTTGAACTGGTTCGAACGCGGCACGTCCGGCGCGTCTTCGTCATAGGGCCGGGTCTCGACCAGGGTGCGCTTGGCGTAGCTCGCATCCTTGCGCCAGGCGTCGGCGTCGAAGGCGGTATCGTCGTCCTTGAGCACGTAGGCGCTCTGCAGCTTGGTATTCTGGATATCGGGCAGGTCGAGCATGCGCCCGGTGCCGAAGGCCACCACGCGCGTGGTGGATGAAGCGTTCGCGCCCTGGTCCGACGATGCGACCTGGCACATGGCGACGTCGGGCCGGGTGGTGATCGGCTGGTCGGGCCCTGCGTTGGCCATCAGCAGCCGCTGCACCCGCTCGCCGGTGAAGTCGAAGCGCCACATCTGGCCCTGGTTGTCGCCGCCGTAGACGTAGGTCACGAGCGGGTCGGTATTCGGGTTGGCCGTGATCGCGGTGATCTTGGCCAGGCCGGACGGGGTCGTGGTGTCGCCGCTGCCGGTGGTGAGGATGCCCTTGTCCAGCGCGTCGCCGCTGCCGAGATTGGCGATCGCCTGGCCGGTGGCGATGTCGATCACGAACAGGTAGCCCTTGCCGCTGCCGGACTGGATGTCGTCGGCGCCGGGGATGTTGTTGTAGCCCGAGGTCAGGAACACCACCCAGCGCTCTTCCTCGCCGACCTTGATGGTGCCGAATTGCGGATTGCCGAAGGTGAAGCCCATGTCGGGCTGGTGGTGCACGCCCTTGCACACGGTGCTGTCGGCGCAGATCTCCCACAGCGGCTTGGGATTGGCCGGGTCGGTCACGTCGAGCGCATAGTAGCCGCGCCCGCCCGCGTTCAGGCCGGCGACCAGCACCGAGCGCCATTCTCCGTCGATCTTGACGTCGGCCAGCTCGGGCGAGCCGTCGGTACTGAACTGGTGGCTCGAAGCGTAGTTGACGCTGGCCTGCCGGTACAGTTTCTTCATCGTGATGCGCGGCACATAGCCCCACAATTCCCTGCCCTTATCGGCTTCGAAGGCGTGCAGCATGCCGTCGTTGGCGGCGATGAAGACCACCGGGTCGCGGCTGGCGTTGGCGCTGCGGAAGGCCGCGTAGTCCTCGTCGCCATATGCCTTGCGCGGCTCGCGCAGGTAGGCCGGCTTCGAGGATGCGATGTCGCCCAGGATCTCGAGTTGCGCGCCATTCGGGCCGACGTCGCCCGGCTCGGTGGTGCTGTAGGCGCGCAGCAGGATATTGTTGGCGTGCTGCTGGCGGCCGCGCAGCCAGCCGACGATGGTCCGGCCGTCGTCGACGATGGCGCGCTGGTCGGCCGGCAGCCTCGCGCACTGCGGCAGGCCTGCGCATTTGTTGGCGAACCAGGCCTGGTCGTCGCCCAGCAGGTCGTAGTCGAAATCGGTGCGCGCGCCGGTCGTGGGGTTGCGCCACCAGATATTGCGGGTGTCCGAATCGCCGCCCACTCGCTGCCCCAGGGACCACGAGGTTTTCCAGTCGGCATCGCGGCTCACTTCCCCGGTCTGGACATTGATCACGCGCTTGGAGAGGTTGCCCGTCCAGCGCACCGTGGTGAAGGTCGCCGAGAAGATATCGCGGTCTTCCTGGGCCACGTTCGGGGTCGAGGTGGCGGCCGCGGCGGCGGCGCCGGTATCGACCGAGATATCGTTCAACACCTGGCTCAGGCTGTCGACCACCTGCAGCGGATCCGAGGCCGGGAAGTACTTGCCGCCGCCATTGATGGCGGCATGCCACAGGTCGTCCACCCGCGACTGCAGCGCGGTCGACAGGTCGGTGGTGCCGGTCTCGGGGTTCGGCCAGACGTAGGGGCCGTTGTCATTCCAGGGACAGCCGGTCTTGACCTGGTTGATCAGGTTGAAGAAGTCGCCGCCGGGCACCGGCTTGGTATCGTAATTGGGCTCGTAGGTCATGATCCCGTCCACGCCCAGGCCCAGCGCATAGGTGCGCATGTGCAGGTGGGTATTGCCGGTGCCGCGCACCTGGCCCGTCGTCGCGATATCGTCGATGTCGGGCCGCAGCGACACCGTGCCGGTGCTCGATCCGCCGTTATACCAGTAAAGGGCGACGTCGGCCAGCGAAGGCAGGGTCTGGTCGCGGGTATCGACGCAGCCGTCGCCGATCGTGCAGAAGCGCGCCGCATTCTCGCGGTTGTCGTTGTTGAGCACCGTTTCCGCGTACTGGGCGGGGGAATTCCAGCCGGCCGGCTTCACCTGCGTCTTCGGGCTGTTGCCGTTCCAGTAGCCGTCGGTGGTCACGAAGGTAAAGTTTTGCTGGCAGGCATATTCGATCACTTCCGATCCGGCCGCCTCGCGGTATGGGGCCTGGTTGGCGAACATCTTGCCGATCGCGTGCAGCGCCAGGCGCACCGGGGTGCCGCCCGAGCTGTTCATCGCGTACAGCGCGCTGTACCAGTTGGTCCGGTCCTGCCCTGTGAACGGCTTCGGACGGCTCATCGTGCCCTCGGCGGCGGCATCCTGCAGGCCGACCAGGCCGACCTTGTAGGCGTCGCCCAGCGGCTGGAAGGCCAGGCCGACGGCGGTCTTCATCATCTGGTTGCGTGTCTTGTAGTAGGCATACCAGTTGGCGAAGTTGGTCATTTCCTCGGCATAGGTGCAGGTCGCGCCGAGGCAATCGGTGCGCTGCGCCGATTTCGGATAGCTGTCGCGGCTGGCGACGATGTCGGTACGGATGAAGACGCCGGTATCGAAGCCCGAGACCGAGGTCGGCGCGCCATTGCTGGTGGCCGGCGCGCCGCCCCAGGTCAGGCTGCCCGGATTGTCGACCCGTGTGTAGCTCAGGTTGGCGCCGGCCATGCTCAGCGGCGCCACCAGGCACACCATGCTGCTGGTGGCCGCCGCGCATTGCGGCGTGACGCTGTTCGGACCGACATAGGCCTTGATCGTGCCCCGAGTGCCGATCTCGCTGGCGATCGCCGACGCAACCTGGGCCGCGGTGTTGTTGGAGCCAAAGCGCAGCGAATCGAGCAGCGTGGTCGAGCCCAGTTTGAGGCCAACCAGGCGGCTGCGGCTGTTGGTGTTGCTGCTGGTGGCGCTGCGCCCCCCGATCTGCAGCAGCGCCGTGGCGGCGGTGCCGGATTCGACGAGGATCTCGTCGCCGGTGCGCTCGCCCTCCGTCACCACGGTGCAGTTGTTCTTGTTGGTGACATTGCGACCGCAGCTGATCGGGATCACGGCCAGCATTTCGTTCGACGCCAGCGTGATGCCGAAATCCGAACAGGCCCGCACCACGCCGCTGGCGCGGTTCGTGCAGGCGGTGAACGGTCGCCCCAGGCCGCCCTTGTTGACGATCGACGCCGCCAGCGCGGTGGCCATGGCGGCGCGCTCGTCAGGAGTGTTGGTGCCGCCCGAAGCCGTGACCGCGTCGCGCGCGATCTCCTGGGTAGCCGAGACGCCCACCGAGCTCACGCCCGCGATCGTGACCGCATGGTCGGCGCCGGAATCATTGATAGTGATCGTGGTATACCAGTTGGCCGAGCGGTTCGGATCACCGAATCGCGGGTACTTGTAGTTGCCGACATACTTGGCCTGGCAATCGGTCAGGGCCGTGCTGTTGCACCAGCGGACCGGCGCCGGGAACGGATAGTCCTGGGGCGCGGGGGCGTTGACCGCCGTGCTCACGCAGGTCTTGAGGCTCGCGTTGGTGCAGTATTCGGCGACGTTGATCGTGTAGTAATAGGGATTGCCGCTGACCGGCTCCGGATCCTTGTAGGCCAGGCTCGGATAGGTATAGCCGATGATGTTGCGGCGGCACTCGTCGTCGCTATTGCACCACGCCAGGTCGGGATAGCCGGTGACGAGATTGGTCGTGGTCTCGTTCGCATTGCGCATATTGCGCCGGTCGGTGCCGAAGCCGTCGGTGGTCACCGCGGTCCAGTTGTCGGTCTGGCCGGCGTCCTGGCTCGGATACGAGGTCTGGTCGGCCTTCACCGGCGGCAGGTAGCGCACCTTGGGATCGTAGTACTGGCGGTTGAACAGCGGCGCCGCATAGGGCGCGTCGCCGATCACGCAGCCGCGCAGGCCGCGCGCCAGCGTGGTGCTGGCGCGGCAGGTGGTGTTGTCGTCGACGTAGTCGGGCGTGTGGTTCCAGGCCATCGAGCCCGAATCGTCGTACAGCAGCATCAGGTTCGGCTTGACCGTGCCGCTGCCGGTAATGCTCATCAGGGGCAGCGAGGCCAGGCCGGTCGGCCCGGCCGCGGCCGGCGTCGGGGCCAGCGCCAGGGCGAATGCCAGGGCCAGCGTGCCAAGGGCGGAAAAATTCATGTGCAATCCAATCATGCGGGCCGGCGTCAGGCGCCGATCAGTACAGCCATCTGGTTGATCACATTGCCGCCCCTGGCGCCATCGAGGCGGGCCGTGATCACGTAGTGGACCTGGGGCGAGCTGGCATAGGCCGGCGCGTCGGAAGCCAGGCTCTCGCCGATCGCCACCTTGTCGCCGATCTTGACGGTATTGGCCGAGGTCAGCACACAGGCCTGGTTCGCGCTGCTGAAGCTTCCCGCGCGCGTGCACATGCGATGGATCGCATAGCGGATCCGATTGCCGTCGTCGTCCTCGACCACCACGCTGTCTTCCCAGAACTTCTCGTCGTTCGGCGTCAGGGTAGTGTCCAGGATGGCGCTGTAGCCGTGGCCGGCGTCATCCTCGTTGAGGCTGGCCTTGGCGGTCGACGCGGTGTCGCTCAGCCACTGGAAGCCGGTGTGCAGGCCGAAGTCGACTGCCCGGCTCAGGGTGGCGTCATAGGCCAGGTTTGAGGCCGCCAGGGTCGCCGAATTGCTCGACCGGAGCAGGTAGATGCTGGTCACCAGCATCACCAGCATCATGATCAGCATGACGGGCAAGGCGGCCCCGTCCTGGCGGCGCAGCGATGTGCGTGGGTGGGTCATGCGGTCGGCCTCCAGCCGGTATTGCGCATCGGTACAATGGTTTCGAAGGCGCGGTAGCGGTAGCAGCGCCAGTCGACCGTATCGCCCGTGACGCTCAGGTCGAGTTCGACTTCCGCCGTCACGGCGCCAAGCGGCTGTTCGCTGCCGAACACCTTCATGGCCACCGGCTGGGCCGTGCAGACGCCGTCGGCGCCGGGGCGCTCGGGCGTCCTGGCACGCGCCACCACCGCGATGCGCAGGGCCGCGATGCGCTGGTAGTCGCCGGGGCCGCCCGTCACGCCGTCGGCGTCGGCGTCGATCATTTCGCTCGACCATTCGCCGACCTGCATGCCCATCTCGGGATCGAAGTCGGCGCCGCGCTTGTCGAAGCCGTACTGCGCCTTGAGCGAGACGATATTGTCGGCCACCGCATGCGCGGCGCCGCCGTCGGCGCCCAGATTGGTGGCGCGCAGGCGCAGCACCCCGTCCTGCACCAGCCAGGTATGGAAGGACAGGCCGGTCTCTCGCCCGAGATTGAAGATGCGGCTCGCGCTGCCATCGAAGTTGCGGCCCAGGGCGCCGGTGTTGTAGCGGTAGCGGGTGTCGCCGATCGCGATCGAAGGCGCCGAGCCCTGCGTGGTCAGCGCCGCGACCTGGGCCAGCGCGCACCTGCCTTCGCCATTCTCGGGCGCGACCACGATCACGTCGCCGACCGCGAAACCGTAGGGGTCGCGGTCGACCACCAGCTGGTTGCCGCCGATATAGTTGGTATCCAGGCGCACGGTGCCGGTGCCGCCCGCCGCGCTGCCGGCGTAGATGGTCAGCGTGTCCGGCTTGCCGTCGGCGCCAGGCACGATCACCGCGCCTGCCAGCGGCGACACGTCGACGCCGTCGCGCTTGGCGGTGGCCAGCGCATAGCCGTTGCCGTTCGCGCCCTTGCTGTCCTTGAAAATGGTGTCGCAGCCGTTCAGGATCGGATCGTTCAGGCCATAGCCGGCCTGCTCGGCGTCGCCGCTGATGGAGAACATCGCCATCATCCCGTTCTGCATCGAGTCCGAGCCGCCCAGGGCGCCGCGCTTGGTGGTTTCGGAGTCGGTCATGATGCGGGTGGCGAACAGCACCGCCAGCAGGCCGATCACGATGCTGACCATCAGCTCGACCAGCGAGAAACCCGTCATCCGGCGCCCATGCACGGTCTTCATGCCGACCTCGCGAGATAGGTGACGATGCGGTGTTCGTTGTGCTGCGCGGTGTCGCTGCGGCGCCAGCCGATGACGATCACGACGGCGGTGCGCTCGGTGTCGGCCGCCGGCGTGACCGTGATCTTGACCGCGGCGTTCGGCAGGTGCTGCGCCAGAGCGGCATGCCATTCCTCGATCCGCTCGCCCGGCGCTTCGTCCTCGTCGAGCGCGTATTCGTCGAGGTTGTCCAGGTCGGTGCTCATCACGCCGATCAGTTCGTTGGCGGCGATGGTCGCCTCGGCGCGCATCGCGGCCTCGGACAGCGCAGCCTGGGAGTTCACCTGCAAGGCCAGGGTGCCGACCAGGCCGATCCCCAGCAGCAGCACCGCGATCAGGGCCTCCAGCAGGGCCACGCCGCGCTGGGCCTGGCGGATGGGAGAAAAGCGCCGGCGCATCATGGGCACCTGCGCGAGTCGGAAGCGCCAGCATCGGGATTGCAGGTCACCACGGCGCCGGCCAGGGTCAGCACCACGGCGGTCGGCACGAACGCGCCCTCGGCGTCGGCGCTACCGGGACCGAAGTCGAAGCGCATCAGCGCGGGCTTGGCGCCGTCCACCCAACCAAGCTCGGTGAAATACACCGACCTGGCCTCGTCGTCGGGCGTGACGGTCAAGGCCGAGGTGCGTGGCAGCGACACGGCGCTGCGAAACACCGAGCTGGTCTCGACGTCGCCGTCGGCCGGTTTCTCGGCCGGTTCATCGACCGTCGACCAGCGCTCGCTGCCGGCCGCGCAGCCATCGTCCGGCACCGGGAAGCAGACATCGACCTGCCAGTCCAGCTGGCCGCTCTCTTCGTTGTCGGTGAATACCAGGCGGCTGCGGCTGTTGTTGGCCAGCGCCTGGGCCCGCGCTGTCCGGAAGCCCTCGGCGTAGAACTCGGCCGCGCCGGTGGCCGTCGTGGCGCCCAGCCAGCCGCGCATGCTCGGGATGCCGATCGCCAGCATGATGCCGAGGATCGCCACCACGACCATCGCCTCGAGCGCCGTGAAGCCGCGCTGGCGGAATGCGCTTACTGCGTGCATGTGCCGTCCTTGCGGTCGACCCAGCATGCGTCGCTGGTGACCCAGCCGTCCGGCGCCTCGGTCGTGGCCCGCTTGCCGGCCTGGTCGATGGTGTACACGAAGCCGGCGGCGGCATTCTTGCCGGTGGCGACCAGGGTATAGGTCGAGACGGTCGGGTCGTCCAGGCTGTAGTCGAAGTTCAGGCCGTCTTCCGGCATCAGCCTGGGATCTGCATCGTCGAACTCCTCGTAGCTGCGGCGGTTGGTCCAGTACTGTTCCAGCTTGTTCTGGGTCGAGGCCAGCTCGCCGTGCGCCTCGACCAGGCGCGCGCGCATCACATAGCTATTGTAGGAAGGCACGGCGATCGCACTGAGGATGCCGACGATCGCCACCACGATCATGAGCTCGACGAGCGTGAAGCCGGACTGGCGCTGCTGCATGGATTCTCCCGAGTGGCGGATTCCGCCGATAATGTTGCCTCACGGAATGATATCCCAGGAACCTGTCATTTCCCTGAGGGAATGCTGACAAAGTCCTGACAGCGACGCAAATACGACGCTAGGCGGCGCCGGATCTTGCCAGGATGGCAGCGAAACGCACCGTGACCCGGGTGCCGCCGCCGTCGGCATCGTCCAACACTACCGTGGCGCCATGCGCCAGCGCGATGTCGCGCACGATCGCCAGGCCCAGGCCGCTGCCCGTGGTCTTGTCGTCCAGCCGCACGAAGCGCTCGAACACGGCCGCGCGCCGCGCGAGCGGAATCCCGGGTCCGGAATCCTCGACCGTGAACAGCACGCCATCCCCTTCGCGCGCGCAGCCGACCGTCACCCGGCCGCCGGGCGGCGTATAGCGCAGCGCATTGTCGACCAGGTTGTCGACCAGGTCGCGCAGCTGGAACGCATCGCCATCGACCGGCGCCGGCGCCAGCTCGAAGCCAAGGTCGATGTCCTTGGCCGCCGCCTGCCCGACGAACAGCTGGATCGATTCGCCGATCAGCTGCGCCAGGTCGAGTGGCGCGTGCTGTCCGTCGGACCGCCCTTCGCGCGCGCGCGCCAGCGCCAGCAGCTGGTTGACCTGGCGGATCATGCGCTCGTTGGCCAGCTCCATCATCGCAAGTGCACGCCCGGTGTCTGGGTCGCCGGCATGGCGCGCGCGCAACCACTCGAGCTGCAACTGCATGCCGGCCAGGGGTGTGCGCAGCTGGTGCGCCATATCGGCGAGAAAATCGCGCTGGGCCCGTGCGCCGGCTTCGACCTTGTCGAGCAATTCATTGAAGCCGGCCACTACCGGCGCAATCTCATACGGCACGCTGGCCTGCGGGATCGGCGCCAGGTCGCCCGGTTCGCGCGCGGCCAGCTCGGCGCGGATGCGCGCCAGCGGCCGCAAGCCATTGCCGACCGA
>Ga0308157_10002085_pt1 | contig 35348 bp, 40 predicted proteins | sample PhyBR1_FD_201035 | JGI IMG/M metagenome (GOLD analysis project Ga0308157, IMG submission 201035) | Phyllosphere microbial communities from UC Gill Tract Community Farm, Albany, California, United States - DLSLB.R1 | ecosystem: Host-associated > Plants > Phyllosphere > Unclassified | place: USA... | reverse complement strand
AATCTGTACTCAGGAAATCTGATTCGTGGTCGCGCACTATCGTATTCAGCAGGTTTTTGTTGTCATCGGTTACCTTTGCCGCCACTAAGCAGCGTATCGAAAACGAACGCAATGCATCATGTACAGACAAAGTCCCTTCGGCACTGTCTTTCCTGCCTGTAAAAGGAAATACATCGGGCCCGCGTTGTGCCTGGCAGTTTACATTTACGCGGCTAACAAGGCTAACAAACGGATCGATAAGACTGGCTACTTCTTTAGGGTCATTGCTGAAGATACTTACCTGCATACCGTGCGAAGCGTCTGTTTGGTATTGTATCGGCTCATCAATGGATGTAAAGCGAACGATTGGCACCACCGGGCCGAATTGTTCTTCGTGATACAGCTTCATACTATCATCTACAGGATATACTACCGCCGGGAATACAAAAGATTCATTTATGTAACCGCCATCAGCATTTATCACTTTGGCCCCTTTGGAAACCGCATCATCGATGCACTCTTTAAGATAAGCAGGTTTATCGACTTCCGGCAGCGGCGTCACTTTTACATCCTTATCCCACGGAAGCCCTGGTTTTAGATTGTTTACGGCTTCTGCTATACGCTTTACAAATTCGTCTGCTATACCTTCCTGAACAAAGATCAGTTTCAAGGCGGTACAACGTTGCCCGTTGAAGGATAATGCCCCCGCTATACATTCGGATACTGCCACATCAAGGTCGGCATTATTGGTAACGACAGCTGCATTCTTGGCATCGAGGCTCAATATGGCGCGAAGCCTGTTTACCTTAGGATGCTGTTTTTTGAGTCCGTTCGCTACTTTGCTCGAACCGATAAAAGCAAGCACATTTATTTTACCGCTTTCCATTAGTGGAGGTATAATTTCGGAACCTTTGCCGTACAGGGTATTTACAACACCCTTCGGAAAGGCTTCCTTAAATGCTTCGAGTAGCGGATAGTGCGCCAAAATGCCGTGTTTAGGCAGTTTAAACAATATCGTATTGCCCATAATGAGCGCCGGGATAAGGGTAGTGAATATCTCGTTGAGCGGATAGTTGAACGGCCCCATGCTCAGCACGACACCGAGCGGCTGACGCCTTATCTGGGCAATGGTGCCTTCAGCTTCTTCAAAACGGGAAGATTCACGGTCGATCACCTTCAGGGCATCAATGGTAGCATTGATGTAATCCACAGTCCTGTCAAATTCCTTTGCAGAATCGGTATAGGATTTACCTATTTCCCACATCAGCAGTTTTATAACAAGGTCACGTTGCTTCAGCATAAGGTACACAAAGTTCTGCATGCATTCAATACGCTTATCTACCCCCATGGCAGGCCATTCTCCCCTTCCGTTATTATAAGCCGCTAATGCAGCGTCGAGCGCTGCCACGGCTTCTTTTTCTGTTGTTTGTGGATAGGTGCCTATAAGCTTACGCTGAAGGCCGTTTTCCCCGGGAATGCATACCGGAGACCAGACTTCGGTAACCGGGCCGTCCCATTGTACGAGTTCCCCATCCAGAAGATATTCTCTCTGGTGGATCTCGGGAAGGCGGAATTGTTCAGGTATCTGATCTTCAGAAACAAAAATAGCATCAAAGCGTGAAGTTGTACTCATAAAATAATGATGTTGATTGGAAACCTAAATTTAAGGGATAACCCGGATACTATAAACGTGTATTTGCAATTTTTTATAACAATCTACAGGAATGGCTCCGTAAGCCTGTTCCGGTAAGAGAAAAGTACAAGGCCAACCTTCGATTTTATATTGTACTTTTCGAACAGGGCAGTACGGTAGGCTTCGATCGACTTTACCGAAACATTCATAATTCCGGCCATCTGGTCATACGTCAGCTCCCGTTCGTCGCATACAAGTTTCAGGAATTCATTTTCCCTTTTCGACAGAACTATCTTATGCGCAGGCATGGTCCCGGCAAGCGGGTCATACTTCCGCATCCTTTTGAGTATTTCCGATATGTTATTGTAACCAATTGTTACAATGGCGTCAATAGCGGCTTTCAGCTCGGTCGCGGTGCAATTTTTATGGAGAAAGCCCCGTGCGCCATGATGGTATGCCGCATTGATGATCTGCTCATCGAAGTGCTGGGTAAGAAGCAGCACCCTATATTCTTCTTCCCTTTTTTCCAACATCTTCAGCACCTCAATCCCGTTTAAGCCGGGCATTGAATAATCAATGATAATTACCTGTGGTACAACTTCAAAAGGTAATGCGGAAAGAAATTCACCTCCGCTCTCGAATTCTGCTATAACCTTGTAGCCTCCCATCTTTTCAAGAAGCCCTTTAAGCCCCTGCCTTACAATTTTGTGGTCGTCTACCAACGCTATGCTTACCTTTTCCATGATTATTTTTCCGAAATAATTACTGTAGTTCCCTTACCGGAAACAGAGTTGATTGCTACACGAAAATCGATCATATCGGCACGGGCCGCAATATTGGAAAGCCCCATCCCGGGCCTGTCCTTCATCCCGGCAGTATCGAACCCTTTGCCGTTATCACGCACCATCATCCGGAAAGGCCCGGAATTAATTTCTATGTGAATTTCAGTGGCATCGGAATGCTTGAGGGCATTATTGATGATCTCCTGGAAAATGCGGTATACAACGATCTTTTCGTTCGTGCCCAGATTTTTCTGCCCTTCATCTTTACTGAATTTTATCGTAATCCGGCTGTTTTTCTGCAAGCGATAAGCCTCGGCTTCTATAGCTTTAACAATATCCTGCTGCAATATCACCTGGTTGTTGAGGGAATGGCTTATATCCCTGATGGTATTGGATAATATCTTTACCGAATCGGATACCGGGTCGAGAACTTCTGACAGCTGTGGCGAATCGAGCCGGGCATTCTCTATAAAGAAATTAATGTAGGTAAGCTGTTGTCCGGCATCATCATGAAGCTCCTGAGAAATATTGGTAAGCATTTGCTCCTGCGTTTCTATTATGGCCGTGTTAATCGCTTTTTGGTAATCAAGGTCTTTTTGATAAATCAACCGGGTATAGTTCTTTATTTTTTTGATATACAGCCGTATCATCAGAACGCAAAAAAGCACAAGCAGGCTAAAAAACAGCAGCCCCGTAATAATACCATATGCAATGTTATCGCGCATTGTCTAATTTTTTGTCTTTGAAGATGTAAATAGTAATTAGTGTATAACATATAATGTTTCCAAAAATAATGATGCAATTGTACAAAGTAAGCTTTCCTGCAATTATCGTATCGAATAACTGTATTTCTTTAAAGGCAAGCAAAAAACTCAGGCTTATAAATAAAAGTATCGGCGCGGCAAGAAGCAGCATTCCTGTTGAAAAAAAAGACAAATTCTCGTCCAGCATATTCATGAGGCTTTCATATACAAAGATCATCACGTAAATAACCGCGCCCAGTATAAATCCGTAATTATAAAACTTGTGAGGGTCAAGAAAAACAAAAGCCTGAAGCACTACTACTATTACATACAGCACTATCAGTATGCCAAACCATCGTTTTTTGCCGGTACTGTTATACAGGATTGCCAGCCACAATGTATGGTGCATTATAGTCATACTATTGAACAACAGATTATGATTGATACGATTGGCTATAAGTATCGTACTGGTGATCTCATACGCTACTGATACTACCAGAATACACAACAAAAGCTTATGGTTTGTTTTTTCGCGATTATATCTCCATAACACGACAACCATGGTAAAAACCATAAAAAACTGTACAAAGCTTATATTTTCAAATATTGTATTAAACATAATCAGCCTGCTTAGCAGGCTGAAAATTAACATTTTTTTTCTAAAGACGAATTAATAATCATCGCCGAGCCTTAAATTAGGCCGGTGTGTAAAATCATAATACCCTACAAAGTCGGTACCATCCATTACTTTTATGAATGTTGTATTTTTCCCACGGTAATCCGATTCCGCAAAATAAAACAGTGCATCGCCTTTCCAATTATGATTGTTAATAATACTCCTGAATAGCGGTATCGAATAAACCACATGATTTTTTGTGAACGCTGAAACGCTTAGGGTATATTTTTGTGCTGGATCGGTAGATGACAGATTAGCGGGATGTATTTTCAGGTAATTGTCAAAATTATTGTCATTTACATTTACAGTTGGGCTGTTTCCTGTAAATACGGTTACAATTTCTTCCCATGTATACCCCTTAGAATATTTACCGGGAGCAACGCTGTCCAATTTTTCACGATCCATACGTTCCTGTACTTTGTGGGCGGTTTCTACCATACAGTAGGTTTCAGGATATTTTAAATAAGTATCGTTATCTTTAAGCCATTCCGCGACCTTGCTTTCATCCTTTTTAGTGATAAGCCGCAGGTCAACATAATACTCTCCCTGCGTTTCGAGTGTAACTATATCTTTATATTTATAATCTGTATAGTCGGGATGCGTCAAATAAGTGTCGATCCAGCCTGTTGGTAGCCCGGTTTTATTCACAACTACAAAAACCTGCGCTTCGGGTTTGTTTATAAGCCTCATTTTAAGATTGTCCCTTTCTTCTACAAGACCTCTTTTGCTTTTGTCACACTCCTCCTTTGTGAGTGTCTGTTCGCGGTTGCATGCCATCATTGCTAATGCTATGGCGCATACAAGTGTAATTTTTTTCATACGATAGTGTTTTATGGTTAATATATTGGTTACTGTAAAATTGGTTTAATTTTCATTATAAAAAATAGGTAAAACCCTATTTGTCAATAGGCGTTTACCCAAGCTAAAATATCACTTTTTTCTTAATAACAGAACCCCAATAGTATATTAAGCAATAGGTTACAATTAAGAAAAGGCTAACAGCCCAAGTGCTTATAAAACCAAACTTTTTGCCTAAATTTGCCGCTTAATTTTAAGCATTTACCATGTCAAAAGTAAAAGTAGGATTAGTACAGATGAGCTGTGTTGCCGAAAAGCAGCCCAATATAGAAAAAGCCATTCGCGAAATACGGGTTGCCGCACAGAAAGGCGCGCAGATCGTATGCCTCCAGGAACTTTTCACTTCGCTGTATTTTTGCGATGTAGAGGATTATGAAAACTTCAAACTTGCGGAGGCTATCCCCGGCCCCTCTACGGCAGCACTGACTGAAATAGCCAAAGAGCTGAATGTGGTAATTATCGCATCCTTATTTGAAAAGCGTGCCGAAGGCCTGTACCATAATACTACTGCTGTAATAGATGCAGATGGCACCTACCTTGGCAAATACCGCAAGATGCATATTCCAGACGATCCGTCTTACTACGAGAAATTTTACTTTACTCCCGGAGACCTTGGTTACAAAGTATTCCAGACCAAATATGCCAAGATCGGTGTGCTGATCTGCTGGGACCAATGGTACCCGGAAGCAAGCCGTATCACCGCGCTTATGGGAGCAGAGATCATGTTCTACCCTACCGCAATCGGTTGGGCTACATCTCAGGATGAAGAAACCAATAAAGAACAGTATGACGCATGGCAGACCATTCAGCGTTCACACGCGGTGGCCAATGGCGTACACGTAGTAAGCGTAAACCGTGTAGGCTTTGAGCAGGAAGGCGCCATGAAATTCTGGGGGGGCAGTTTTGTAGCCAACCCTCACGGCAAACTGATGTACCTGGCTTCTCACGAGAATGAAGAAACAACAGTTGTGGAAATCGATACCGAAACCAGCGACCATTACCGCACGCACTGGCCTTTCCTTCGGGACAGGAGGATCGACAGCTATCAGCCGATCACAAAGCGTTATATCGACGGGGATTAATTTTATGTCGGAAGTCCGGAGTCGGAAGCCCGGTATATAGTTTGAAGTTTTTTTATTTTTGTTGTAATCTAAACCAATGAATTATGATACAACTTAAGCAATTCAAATTCGAAAAACTTCAGTTATGGGACATCGCTATGGATTATGCTGAGAAAATACATGAGATTTCAGGGACATTCCCATCAAAAGAATTATATAATTTACAAAGTCAAATAAACAGAGCGTCTGACAGTATAGCATTAAATATTTCGGAAGGTGCTACAGGAAATTCAAATTTAGAATTCCGTAAATTTTTGGGATACTCTATTCGTTCAATTGCAGAAGTAGTGTGCTGTTTATTCAAAGCTAAAAGAAGGAATTATATTAGTGAGGAAACATTCAATTCTTTATACTCTGAAGCTTTTATATTGATGAACCGGACAGCTGCTTTGAAAAATTCAATTAAAACAAATGATAACAGACAATCAACATAATACATCCGAATCAGCCCACACCGGACATCCGGCTTCGGACATCGGACATCTGACTCCCAAAAAACTAGGTTTCCACTTTCCTGCGGAATTTGAACCGCAACGCGCCATGTGGCTCTCGTGGCCGCACAAAGAGGCTTCATGGCCGGGCAAGCTGCACATGATCTATAAACCGTATTGTGAATTCATACTACAGGTTTCGCGCCACCAGCCGGTTTGTATCAATATTGCAGATGAGGAAATGAAACGCTTTGCACTCTCGGAACTGGAACGCTACCTGCCTTTGGTTCCGGAAGCAAATCTTGGTGATGTAAGTTTTTACAATCACCCTACTAATGACGCATGGTGTCGCGATCACGGCCCTGCTTTTGTTGTAAACCGTGAAACCGGAGAGAAGGCGATTGTAGACTGGGGTTATAATGCATGGGGTGATAAATATCCTCCGTACGACCTGGATGATGTTATCCCGACTAAAATAGGCGAAGCGCTAAACGTGAAAGTTTTCCATCCGGATATTGTGATGGAAGGCGGCAGTGTGGAGTTTAACGGTAAAGGTACTTTGCTTACCACCACAGCGTGCTTACTCAACGAAAACCGTAATCCGCATCTTTCAAAAGAGCAAATTGAGGACTACCTGAAAGCATTCTATGGTGTCGAACATATTCTTTGGCTGGGTGACGGCATTGTAGGCGATGATACCGATGGGCATATCGACGACATTACACGCTTTATAAATGAAGACACTGTTGTTACCGTTGTCGAAGAGGATGAAAACGATGAGAATTACCACCTGCTGCTGGAAAATCTCGAGTTGCTTAAAACAATGAAGCTGCAGGACGGAAAGCAGCTAAATATTGTAGAACTACCTATGCCCAAGGCAGTAATACACGAAGACCAAAGGCTTCCGGCATCGTATGCTAATTTTTATATTGCCAACAAGAGCGTAATTGTGCCAATCTTCAGAGATGATATAAACGATCCTAAAGCGCTCGCAATACTTAGCAAATGCTTTCCTGACAGGGAAGTTATCGGTATAGATTCGACCGACCTGATATGGGGCCTTGGCAGTTTTCATTGCCTTAGCCAGCAGGAACCGCTATAAAAGATACAGTAGCAGCCCTGTTATTTGGTAAGGTACTGAGGCTGCTAACTGAAACTTTTTATTGTCCTTATTATTTCCTCTTTGGGTAGTACGCCCGACTGCCTCCAAAGCATCTTTCCGTTGCGGAACAACATCAGTGTTGGTACACCTTTCACCTGGTAGGCCGGATTATCCATTAATGCCCTGTTCTTATCTACATCGATCTTAATGATGCGGATGGCATCGCCCATATCTTCTTTCACTTCCTTTAGTATTGGCGCAAGCATTTGGCAGGGACCGCACCACGTGGCAAAAAAGTCGACCAATACCGGTTCTTTACTATTGATAATCGCATTGAAATTCTCCATAGCAGATTTGTTTTATCCTCATAAAATTACAAAACACCGCTGATCTCACACCAGTCTTAGCAGAAAATTATGAATAACCTGCGCTTGTCATAATTGTTAGTTAAACCTTACATTTCGATGTTAACGATTGAGTAATAATTGTAATTTTAACAAAAAGAAATAAGTTCCATGAGAAAAGCACATTTAATGATAGCCCTCTTTTTGGGGTTAACACTTACAACAGTTTCCTGCAAGAAGAACAAGGATGGGGAAGCATCTTCCAGTACCGAAGTCCACGAACATGATGGCAAGGATATACCTATAGATCCTGCCGGCTTCGACCCATTCTTTGCCAAGTTTCCCGAATATAAAGAATATGAAAAGGAGATCAGGGAATTGTATCAAAAGCATGACCATTATATATGGCATGAAAAAAATGGTTTCATAGAATTTGCAGAGGTGCTATATAACCGCGTAAACCAGCTTAATGCGGAAGGTTTGCCTTCAAAAGTCCCGTACAAGAAAAATCTTGATGAGCTTTTTGTAGATGAAGGGCGCGGTGATAAACCGACAATGGAATCGGAACTGCTGATCAGCTCCATGTATTTTTACTATGCGAAAAAAGTACTCAGCGGGCTGGACACCAGTAAGAGCCGCGAAACCGGATGGTACCTGCCGCGGGAAAAAACGGATTTTGTAGCGTATCTGGATACCCTGATGAAAGATCCGCAAAAGATCAAAGGTGATAACTCGGAGATGTTCAGCCAGTATTTCCTGCTGAAGAAAGGACTGAATAAATACCGTGATATCGAGAAGAAAGGCGGCTGGGGTGCCATTGAACTGGACAAAGGCGTAAAGTCTTTGAAAGAAGGCGATTCAGCGGCAGCTATTGTACAGATACGCAAGCGTCTTGCATTGGAAGGCTACCTGAAAAGCGATTCTAAAAAAGCAGTATTCGACAGTGATCTTATGGGTGGACTGAAAGCTTATGAAGAAAAGCATAACAGGGAGTTTGACGGAAAAATAGGCCCTGCATTGGTTAAGGAAATGAATGTACCCGTTTCGGAGCTTATCAAGCGCATTACAGTCAATATGGAGCGTTGTCGCTGGATAACGCCGGAAATTGACAGGCAAAAAGAGTACATCGTGGTAAATATCCCTTCCTACAGGCTTCGTTATGTGAAAGAGGGCAAGCCTTTCCTGATCTCGAAAGTTGTAGTAGGTAAAGAACTAAATAAAACCGTAGTATTCAGCGGTGAGATGAGCTATTTGGTATTTAGCCCGTACTGGAACGTTCCGAAGAGTATCCTTGAAAAAGAGATAAAACCAGGTATCGCTAAGAACCCTAATTATCTTGCCAACCATAATATGGAATGGAACGGAAATAGTGTGCGCCAAAAACCGGGAGGACAAAATTCACTTGGTAAAGTAAAGTTCATGTTCCCGAACTCCAATAATATTTACCTGCACGATACACCTGCCAAAAGTTTATTCAACGCTGACGACAGGGCTTTTAGCCACGGATGCGTAAGGGTCGAAAAAGCACGCGACCTTGCTATTGCCATAACAAAGGACCAGGCCAATTGGAGCGAAAAACAAGTAGATGCTGCCCTGAATGCCAGTAAGGAGAAGTATTTTACGTTAAAGAAAAAAATACCGGTTTATATAGCCTACTTTACAGCATTGGCTGACGAGGATGGAAATGTGGCTTTTTATGACGATATATACAATCGTGACGGAAAGCTTGCTAACCTGCTCTATGCGGCGAAATAATTAAGTGAAGAAGGAATAAATGCAGCGTTTGGATGATTCAACTCAGGCGCTGCATTTTTTTTATAATCCTTTGCCTTATCCCTTTTGCCTTATCCCTTATCCCTTTTGCCTTTTGCCTTTCTCTTTCCTATTCCCCCAGAACATTCACACATTTATAGAACCTGCGGGTATACATTTCTGAACCGAGTTCACTAATGGTTACGGCCATTTCTTTACCGGAAGAGGCATGGATAAATTTAGACTGCATACCATTTGCTTCGCAGATAATGCCGACATGACCTACCGATTTGCTGTCGCGGTATCCGTAAAATACCAATACGTCGCCTATTTTAAACTCTTCAGCCTTCAGGGCACGGCCAATGTTTGCAAAACCTGATGAACTACGGGGCAGTTCGATACCAAAATTCTTAAATACAAAATTCACAAAGCCGGAACAGTCGAATCCTTTTGTAGGGCTGGCTGATGCAAAACAGTATTTCGTACCCATATACTTTTTAGCAAAAGCTATGATTTCCGTACGTTTCATCATATCAGTTTCATCTGCAGTCGCAACTTTGGTTGTTTTTTCTGTTACTGTGGTTTTTGGCTGCTCTTTCGCGCAAGCCAGCAGAAGTATGGCCAGCAAATTTATCGTGTACAATTTCATGTAATGTATTTAGATGACCGCAATTTAGCCATTGCGATTATGACCGCCCAAAGAAAAATAGTTTTTAACAGCCAAAATACTTTTCCACATTTTTTTATTCGCCTGATAATCATTATAGAATTGTAAGAATTTATTTTCCACTATATCGTTTTCGTATTTTGGCACGGCATTTGGATTATGATAATCAAACGCACCAGTAAAGCGTTTCGCGAAAGCCGAAAAGCACAGAGTAGGCGCCAAATTTTTAAATTTAAATGTCATGAAAAAAATTACCTTTTTAGTTGCCGGATTACTCCTCAGCGGTAGCCTGGCCCTTGCGTCAGAAACAACAATTTTTTCTGGCAAGCCAACACCAAACTATTGGGCGGTAGATTACCGCGAAGCCGAACCGGTTGTATTTATGGAACGCGGTATCGAGTTCCTGGTATTCCCTAACGGTGAAATGGATTTCAACACCGAGCCATCACAATCTGAAGGCGTTTACTACCGCAGCTCACGTGAAGGGAACAGGACTTACGGTACACAGGCCTACTACAACAGCCGCGGCGTAAAAGTAGAACACGATTACAACGGACGCGTACGAAGGGTTGGCAATGTATTTATCAACTATGACAGTAAGGGCCGTGTAAAACGCATTGGTACCGTATATATGAGCTACAACAGCTTTGCGCTGTCTCAAATAGGTAACCTGCGCCTTATCTACAACCGTTCAGGGCATATTGTAGATGCGGTAGGCTACATCAACAGAAATAACCGTGATTATGTATACGAAGCTTATTACGGAGGACAAAGCCAAAGCAATGGAAATGGCTATCAAAACGATACACGCGATAACGATGACCGTTATTACCGCAAGCCAGCTACAGGTACAAGAAGTACTGGTAAATAAATAAAAACCCCGGCAGTGCCGGGGTTTGATTTACATATACTTTTCAAGTATTTCAAAATCTTCATATTTTATGGCTACAGGTTTCATCTTCACTACCTGAAAATCAAAGCCCGCATCGGCAAGTACCGGCAGGTAATTATCCGCCTGCGACTCATAACCCATACTCCAGGCATCTTCTTCATTATTTATAGCATTGGTCTCAAGCGCAAGTACATTTTTAAACCTCGCCATAGACTGAAGTTCATTTTCGGGCAAAAGCGGCTTATCTGCTAGCATTATGATCGTAGCCGTACGGCTGGCGAGGGCCTCTTTCATAGCATTCCTGAGCTTGTCGGCATTTTCCGGAAGCGCCAGTTCGCGACCGCCCGGTATAAGAAATAGTGTTGTTTGGAAGCTGTCCATTGCATTGATCCTTTTGTGCGGCGAAAGTAGGACACCTCACTCCAAATCGAAAGCAGATTAACATTCTGTAAGGACAGTTTAACTACGATTTAAGCTGTATTTCAGTTAAAGATCTTTACAAGCATTTCCTTCAGCAGGTCCGATTGCGGAATGCTGTTGGCGCCTACCCCTTTGCTTTTCACATCGATATCCCTTAGAGTCGCTACAATGCTGCTCACTTTGCGCATAGGATAATTGCGTAACGCAATATCGTAGTCTTTTACAAAATACGGATTGATTCTCAGCAGCTTTGCCACATTGGAGGGGTTTTTATCCTTTAGCCCGTGGTATTGCAGCAATTGCGAAAAGAACCCGAACACCAGGCCTGTAGTCATCACTAACGGGTTGTCTTTTGGATTTTGAGAAAAATAGTCGGCAATCCTGTAGGCTTTCAGTTCGTCGCGCTCCCCTATCGCCTTGCGCAGCTCAAAAACATTATAATCTTTACTGATGCCAATATTATCCTCGATAAGCCTGGGTGTAATCGTATTACCGGCAGGCAGTATGATCATGAGCTTTTCAAGCTCGTTGTTGATCTTGCTGAGATCATTACCCAAAAACTCTACCAGCATGGCTGCGGCTTTAGGCTCAATAGTATAATTTTTACCGGAAAGTACCCTCTTGATCCAGTCGGCTACCTGGTTTTCATATAATTTCTTACTCTCGAAAACCAGCCCGTTCTTCTCCAGAAGTTTGGTTATTTTTTTACGTTTATCCAGCGTCTTATACTTATAGGCAAATACGAGCACGGTAGAAGGCTGCGGATTATCGGCATAGCTTTCCAGCTTTTCTATGTTGCGCGACAGTTCCTGCGCTTCCTTTACGATCACCACCTGGCGGTCGGCCATCATTGGGTACCGCTTGGCATTGGAAACAACATCTTCTATAGAGACATCCTTTCCGTACAGCACCATCTGGTTAAAACCCTTCTCTTCTTCCGAAAGCACATTGTTTTCTATATACTCCGTAAGCCTGTCGATGTAGTAAGGCTCTTCACCCATAAAAAAGTAAAGAGGCTTTATATTGCCCTGCTTTATATCGTTAACGATCTTTACAACTTCGTCCACTATATGCTGTTTTAATTTTAGTCAAAAAAGCTACATTTGCATGATGCAAAAGCTAAATTTTCCCGACTACGCATTCCGTTTCAAAAATAGTGAAAATAGAGTGGCTATTTTCGACAGCATCCGTAAAAAATTTATCATCCTTACGCCGGAAGAATGGGTACGCCAGCATGTGGTGCGCTACCTGCTTGAAGAGAAAAGGTATCCGTTGTCTTATCTAAATGTCGAAAAAGTAATTAAAATAAATGGTTTAACCAAGCGATACGATGTTGTTGTTTTTCAGCCTGATGGAAAAATATTTTTACTCGTAGAATGCAAGGCTCCGGGCGTAGCGATATCACAATCAACGTTCGACCAGATCGCACGCTACAATATGACTGCTGATGCCGCTTATATGATGGTGACCAACGGGTTAAATCATTACTTTTGCCAAATGGACCATGAACAGGAAAAATACATTTTCCTTCAAAACCTCCCAGAATACAAATCCTTATGAATAGTGTAGCAGTTGTAATCCTGAACTGGAACGGCAAAGGCCTGCTGGAGCAATTCCTGCCATCGGTAACATCGCATTCTGCCGGTGCAACGGTGTATGTAGCCGATAACGCTTCAACAGATGATTCGGTAGCCTTTGTGAAAAGCAATTATCCGGATATAAAAATCATACAGAATGCCGGAAACTACGGTTATGCCAAGGGACATAACATTGCTTTGCAGGATCTAACGGAAGATATATACGTTCTCGTAAATTCGGATGTAGAAGTAACTGCCGGCTGGCTGGAGCCTGTTTTAGAATTGTTTGAACAGGATACCGAAACCGCCATTATCCAGCCGAAAATACTGGATTACAAACGCAAAAGCCACTTTGAATATGCCGGTGCCGCAGGCGGATTTATCGATAAATTCGGATTTCCCTTCTGCCGTGGGAGGATGCTCAACAGTATTGAGGAAGATAAAGGCCAGTATGACGACAATTCGGAAATTTTCTGGGCATCAGGTGCCTGTTTTTTTATACGAAAAGAAGTTTTTAATGAGCTGGGTGGGTTTGACGAGAATTTTTTCGCCCACCAGGAAGAGATCGACCTTTGCTGGAGGGCTTTCAACAAAAACTATAAAGCACGTTTTTGCTATAAATCAGTAATTTATCATGTCGGCGGAGCCACCTTAAGCAACAGTAATTCAAAGAAAACATTTCTGAACTTCAGGAACTCACTTTGGATGATGATCAAGAACCTGCCGGCATCGCAGCTCTTCCCTACCCTTTTCTTCAGGCTCAGCCTTGACGGTATGGCAGGAATCCGGTTCCTTTTTAAAGGGCAGTTTACACATTTGTGGGCAGTACTTAAATCGCACTTTTATTTTTATTTAAAACTTTTTTACTTTTTAAAGCGAAGGGAATCAAAACAGTACAACAATTACTACAAAACGAAATGCCTTGTATACCTGTATTATGTAAAAGGCGGCAAGGTGTTTGATAAAAATTTTAACAATAGTTTATAGACAATTTCGTTATTGTTTTATCCTTTAATACCTAATTTTGTTAAAATTCTAAAACACGACACTATGAGAAAATCCCTTTTAGTACTTGCTGTAGCTGCTGTAACACTGACATCGTGCGGAGCAAAAAAGAAAATCGCCGAACTTGAGGCAAAGAACAAAGAGTGCCAGGACCTGCTGAATACAGCAACCATGAAACTGAATACCTGCCTGGCTGAAAAAGATGCCATGTCGCGTAACATGGAAGACTTAAGGAAGACAAACTCTGACCTTATAACGACTAAGGATAACCTTACTACGCTATCGTCTAAAGGAGCTGCCAATATCGAAAAGTCGCTTGAAAGCCTTAAGGAAAAAGACCTTAAGATATCAAGGCTTCAGGATGCCCTTACCCGTAAGGACTCTGTAACGCTTGCACTTGTAACAAGCATAAAAAGGTCTGTTGGTGTAAACGACCCGGATATCGAAGTAAATGTTGAAAAAGGTGTTGTATACATCTCTATTGCAGACAAACTTCTTTTCAAGAGCGGTAGCTATGAAGTTACTGACAAAGCAAAAGCGGTACTTGGCAAAGTTGCAGCTATCGTGAAAGACAAGCCGAATTTTGAGTGTATGGTAGAAGGCCACACAGATAACGTGCCGATCAAGAACCCTGTGCTTCAGGATAACTGGGATTTGAGCGTGAAGCGTGCCACATCTATTGTAAGGGTACTTCAGAAAGATTTTGGTATAGAGCCACAAAGGCTTGTAGCGTCAGGACGCGGCGAATACATTCCGCTTGAAGCTAACACTACTGCTGATGGGAGGGCAAGGAACAGAAGGACAAGAATCCTTGTGCTGCCTAAGATCGACCAGTTCTACGACATGATCGAAAAAGAAATGAAGAACCAAACCAAATAATCGTTTCGGTATATAAACAAAATGGCAGCTTATCAGCTGCCATTTTTATTTATCGTTATCAGATCACATCCTGTTCTTGTATAACATTGTATTGGTAAAAAGCCTGTTTAAATAAGTTTCAAGGCATTCCAGGTCTTTCTGGTTGCTTTTACCTGCCTTTACGGCTCCTTTAGTCAGGAAATATTTTTCAGCCCCTATATTCCTTTTATTCTTATGGTAAACAATGTTGGCTACCGTAACACGATACTTTCCTTCCCCTGTCTCAATCTCAAAGTCAAAACTGAATTCGTTATCCATAAAGGAAGAAGTGCCGGGACAAGTATTCTTAACTAATACCCCTTTTCCTTTATAAATATTATTTGCCGATGAAATAACCTCCAGACGCGGATGACGCCCGATAAGAGCCGGGATATTTGACTCGCTGGTGATGAAGATATTTTCCCAGATGAGCATATTATCCGACACAACAAAACCGCTCACCTGCGCGCGGCTTCCAATCGTAAACAATAACAGGAGTAAAATGAAGCTTTTCATATAAAAATCAGGATTTTAGATACAATATCCATAACAAAGGTAACTTTAATATATCAATTGTTGTAATAGAATACATGTTATCACTGCAACGAATTAAACATTTTTACAAAATTATCTTACACAATTCAATTTTATTCATTTAAAATTCATATAAATTATGTTTTTTTGATAAAATTAACATTGTTTAATATTTTTTTAGTAACTTCACTACATAAAACTTTAATATACTTTTAATATTTTTTTAAAAGTTATCCGCTTTTTTTTATGTCCCTTTGCAGTAATCAGAATAGTAAAACCAGGAGCCATGAAATTGACCGATCTCAAAACCAAAGTAAAGCAAATGATCATCGCAAGGATCAGGAGCTACAGGCAGGCAAGGCTCAGGAAGTATTTCACTTCTTAAACCAAAATGCCCCCGCATTTTGCCGCACATTACAGACTGATATGCGGCAAAATTTTTTCTGCCCACTCCTCTAGTTTTACGGAATAAGGTTTTGTCGCATTGGCGCCACTTGGTGACGGGAGAATTGTATATGAGATATTTTCCCTCCTCCCAACATACTTGTCATAATAAGCGGCCGCATTCTTGCTTGAAAAGAAAATATGACTGATACCCGGATGTTCTTTATGGAACTTCTCAAAATTATTGGGCATTTCATTCTTTATATTGCTATCCAGGCTACCCTCCCGCTCGCAATAGGCAAGCACGTCCCAAAGTGCTATACGGTACTCATTTAGCAGCTGTACTTTTTCTTTATAATCGTGGACGATCGGCTTTTTAAATATTTCGAACATCAGCCTCCAGAATTGGTTGCCCCTGTTACCGTAATACTCCTGCAATTCAAGTGATTTCTCACCCGGCATGGTGCCAAGTATCAATATTTTGCTGTCCGGAAACACGATTGGAGAGAATGCTTTTTTCATTATCATGTAATTTTTTTTCATTAAAGTGTAATAGCTTCCCCTGTTTTTAAGATGGCTGTAACACAGCAGGTTAAATGTTTGTTAGAGGCTTTATTTTTAAGTTTTTATTGACATTGTTGCGGTTTTCAAGTAGGTAAATTTGTTAATGAACATATAGCAATTATAACAAATAAATTAAAATTATTACAATACATTATGAAAACAGCAACAAAATCTACAGCTAAGAAAACAACATCAAAATCTTCGACAGGAAAAAGCACTGCATCAAAAACAACTCCTTCTAAATCAGCAACTGCAAAATCTACCAACTCACGTGGGCAAGTGAAAGCAAAGAGGACCGCAGCTGAAGGATTGAATGAATTATTTATCGATTCGTTAAAAGATATTTACTGGGCTGAAAAAGCACTGACAAAGGCACTACCGAAAATGGCTAAGAATGCTACTACGCCAAACCTTATTTCCGGACTGGAAGAACACCTGACAGTTACCGAAGAACAAATTGCAAGGCTTGAGAAAGTATTTGAACTTGCTGGAAAAAAGGCCGTAGCTAAAAAATGTGAGGCTATGGACGGCCTTATCAAAGAAGGACAGGACATTATGGAGAGTACACAGCCCGGACCTGTACGTGATGCGGGTATAATCGCCGCCTCCCAAAAAATTGAACATTATGAAATAGCAACGTACGGCACACTTGTGGCATTTGCAAAAACGCTTGGTATGGATGACGCTGCAGCGCTTTTGGAGCAAACACTTGCTGAAGAAAAAGAAGCTGACGTAACGCTTACGGAGGCCGCTTATAATACCATAAACTTTGATGCTGCTGATGCGGACGAGAGTGAAATGGAGTAATACAGCAGCATTTTTGAAAGATGGGGTTCCAAACGGGCCCCATTTTTATTTTCTGTGTGAAAGGAGTATTAAAACCATTGGATTAGCGGCATTTAGTCAATAATTTTAATAGTTGGCAATACAGCTATTTAGCATTTAACTAAAATTACAGTACATGAAAGCATTATGGAAAGGCAGTATCAGCTTTGGGCTGGTACACATCCCCATTAAGTTATATAGCGGCACGCAAACACACCGCATTGCACTGGATATGGTCCGCCAAAAAGATAAATGCGCCATTCAGTATGTGCGTGTTTGTAAAAAAGACGGCAAAGAAGTTCCCTGGGAAGACATCGCAAAAGGCTATCGTAAAGAGAATGGTGATTATGTAATACTCGACAAGGATGACTTTGCTAAGGTATTACCTGAAAAAACACAATCGCTCGACATTTTCGAATTCATTAATGAAGATGAGATTCCTTCCAAATATCTGGAAAAACCTTATATAACCGAACCTGCTAAGGAAGCGAAGAAGGTTTACGCGTTATTGAGGGAAGCATTACGTAAATCAGGAAAAGTAGGACTGTGCAAATTTGTAATGCGTACTACCGAACACCTGGGCATATTGAAAGTGGAAGATGATGCCATATTACTCATCCAAATACGGTTTGAAGACGAGCTTCGCGATCCTGATGAAGCAGGTCTAATCCCGAAAGACATCAAGATAACCAAGAAGGAATTGGACATGGCAATGAGTATCATTGACCAATTGACCGATAAGTTTGAACCATCTAAATACAAGGATACCTATAAGGCTGAACTTATCAAGATGATAAAAAAGAAAGCGTCGGAAAAACCGGGCAAGAAAGAACCGGCGCCAACCAAACGCCGGAAAACGCCTGCCGCAAAAGACGACCTGCTGGAACAGCTGAAAGCCAGCTTAGCCGCTATTAAGAACTAGACTTCGGGCACAATCGGGAATATTATGTAGCCAAACCGAAATTTGTATGAAACTAAACGAATACAACCGCAAGCGCGATTTCGATAAGACTAAAGAGCCAAAGGGAAAGGTAAAAAAATCCGGGAAGGAGTTGCATTTCGTTGTACAAAAACACGATGCCTCCCGCCTGCATTACGACTGGCGCCTGGAGATTGATGGTGTATTAGTCAGTTGGGCGGTTCCTAAAGGCCCTGTTGCAGACACATCTGTAAAACGGCTGGCAATGCACGTTGAGGACCATCCCATGGATTATATCGATTTTGAAGGGACAATACCCAAAGGGCAATATGGCGGCGGTACCGTAATGGTTTGGGATACCGGAACCTATTTGGCCGAAGGTTCGGATAATGTAGCCGAAAGCGAAAAGCTGCTGAAGAAAATGCATAAAGACGGTAACATAAAAGTGGTAATGCACGGCAAAAAGCTGAAGGGGTCCTATCACCTGGTACGAATGAGCGGCAAGCAGGATGAATGGCTGCTGCTGAAAGGTAAAGACGAATATGCCGATAAAAAAGAGTTCGACCAGCATTCTGTACTTACTGGCCGTACGCTTGAAGAGATTAAGAATGACAAGAAATCAGACGTGTGGCAAAGCAACAGGGAGGAGAAGAAAGGTTCGCACGGCGACAGTAATCATATCTTAGAAGAGCCTAAGAAGGGTTATCAGTCTCAGACACCGACATTCACTGCCGAAGATGTTGCCGATGCAAAAGTGCTTAAAACCTTTCCAAAAAACTGGAAGCCGCAGTTGGCTACACTGGCTGACGAAATATTTGACAGCGATGAATGGGTGTTTGAAAATAAATATGATGGCTACAGGGCATTAATACAAATACATAAAGCTAAAGTTGAATTAGTATCCCGCAACAGCTTGTCCTTTAATTCTAAATACAAAGAGTTAGTCGAGGAATTCGGTATTATAAAAGATGATATTATACTTGATGGGGAGATTGTTGTTGAAGACGAAAAAGGCCTGAGCCATTTTCAATGGCTTCAGTATTACGCGGAGAATCCGGGCCGTGGTAAGCTCAAATGCTATGTGTTCGACATTCTATATTATAACGGATACGACCTTACTTCGTTAGAACTGCTGCAACGCAAGCGCATTCTGGAAGCAGTATTGCCGCAAACAGACCGGATTATTTATTCCGGGCATATTGCCGGCAAGGGCTCTAAAGCACTTAAAGATGCAGAGAAAAGAGGTGGTGAAGGACTTATTGCTAAAAAGATCGCCTCACGCTATCACGTGAATAAGCGCAACAAGGACTGGCTGAAGATTAAAGTTACCAAAGAACAGGAAATGGTGATCGGTGGCTTTACAGAGCCAAAGGGATCACGCAGTGGGTTTGGTTCCCTCCTTTTGGGCTATTACGAAGATGGCAGGCTTGTATATTCAGGGAAAGTGGGCACAGGCTTCAACGAAGATTCTCTGAAAGACATGTACGAAAAGCTCGTAAAGCTGGAACAAAAGGACTGTCCGTTCACTGTTAAGCCTAAAGAACCCAAAGTACACTGGATAAAACCGGAACTGGTAGCCCAGATAAAATATTCGGAATGGACTGAGACTAACAGCCTGCGCCATCCTGTATTTATTGCCCTTCGTAATGACAAGAAACCGAAAGAGGTAACAAAGGAAATACCGAAACAGACGGAAGAAATCGTTCCTGAAAAAGACTTGAAAGCGACAAAGAAAACTTCGGCGAAAGCAAAAACAAAAAAGAATTTGAAAAGTAATACGGGATGGGATACAGAAAAGATCGAGATTTCGAATCCCGATAAAATATTCTGGCCGAAGGAAGGTTACACCAAAGGCGATGTAATTGCATACTACGATGCTATGGCCGAATACGTACTGAAATATATCCAGGACAGGCCGCAATCGTTACGCCGCACTCCCGATGGGATAAAGAGCGAAGGTTTCTTCCAGAAAGACATGGCAGGGAAAGCGCCGGCGTGGACAAAGACAAGGAAGATAAAATCCTCCTCTAAAGGGGAATCCATCGAGTACCTCATCTGCAATGATAAGGAAACGCTCATCTACATGGCCAATCTGGGCTGCATCGAGATCAATCCATGGAGCAGTCGGGTAGGCAGTATCAATAATCCTGATTATATCATCTTCGACCTCGATCCCAATAAGGCCAAACTGAAAGACTTAATCAATACTGCCAATAAAGTCAAGGAAATCCTCGACAGCCTTGGCATAAAAGGCTACCTGAAGACCTCTGGCGGAAAGGGACTGCACGTTTTTATCCCTGTAAAACCAAAATACACTTACGACCAGACGCGGGATTTCTCGCATATCATCAGCCAGGCGGTACATAGTGCGCTACCAAAGATTACCAGCCTGGAGCGGATGCCGAAGAACCGCGAGGGAAAGATATACCTCGATTTTTTGCAAAACGGAAAAGGAAAGACCATGGCCTGCGCCTACTCCCTGCGTCCGCGCGAAGGCGCCACCGCAAGCACGCCCCTGGAATGGGAGGAACTGAATGAAAAAGGCTTCGACCTGAAGAACTACAACATTAAAACCCTGCCGGAACGCGTAAAAGAAAAAGGAGACCTGTGGGAGGATTTTTTTGACAATGCAGTGGATCTGAAGGCGGTATTGGAGAAGTTGGGGTGATTTCGAGGAAGTATTAGGTTACACCCTTTAGAGGGATTTGTAAAATGCAGGCATTCAAAAGTTTGAATGAATTAATTTAATTACATCCGCTGATCTCTATAGGTTGTAGTGTTACATACCGCTCCTCTGGAGCTCAGGAAGGTATTGTTTATATTTTTGCTATAAATATTCCGTCCCTCCGGAACTCAACAGCGGAAGCCCCAGCGGGGCGATATGTTTATAGAAATATTGAACATGAGCATCTTAGAGCTCCGGAGGAGCGGTATGAAGTTATTCAAAACTCTTCCCGGACACTTGTGGTTTTGCAAACCCTGAAAGGGTTAAACCTTTTAGCCCAGGGCATAATACCCAATGGCATAGACCTGTAAAGGCGCAACCTGAAAATCTAACCGCATCAACACACATTTACAGCATTTCCTTACATTTGCTAAAAAAGCTATGCGTCCTGATAAGCCATTCCTGTTTCTTTTATTGCTGCTATCCCAAGCCTTCTTTGCCCAAAGCAAGTACCATGAGGACTTCCTGGAGTTTTGGAATGACTACAATACACACTACGCTTACATGGAAAAGCAGGGTATTGATTGGAATAAGGTAAAAGATATTTACCTTCCGCAAGCCGATACCATTACGCACGACTGGTATTTTGTACAGTTTCTGGAGGGTGTGGTGAATGAACTCCATAACGGCCATGTATCGCTTAACCTGAACCTGCCCATATCCAACAGGATCATTCCCAGTGGAGCTGATGTTTTCGCAGAGAAAAAAGGGAACATATTTTTCATTGCCGATGTAAAATCCGGTTCCAATGCGGAAAGCTGCGGACTGAAGCCAGGTATGGAAATAGTAAAATTTAACGGAAAATCAGTCGGTCCGCAATTACAGAAATTCCTGCCAAAGTTTACCAGCAAACATAACGAGGCCATGTATTCGTATGCGCTCAATATGCTGTTTGCCGGAAGTTACGATACCAAAAGGGTATTTACTGTAAGGGTCAACGGGAAAGAAAAAGACTTCCACCCCGATAAGAACCCGATTAAGCCGGCTCCTATCCACCTGCTGCAATACGAAATATTAGATGGCAATATCGGCTACATAAAGATCAACAACTCCCTTGGCAACAACAGCCTTATAAAGGAATTCGATACCGCCCTGGACGCCCTGATGCACACCAAAAGCATCATACTCGACCTGACCGATACACCGGGCGGCGGCAATACCACCGTGGCGCGTGGCATCATGGGGTGCTTTACCGATAAGGAACTCCCCTACCAAAAGCATGTTATAGACGAAAAGGAATTTGGCACAGTGCGTTCGTGGATAGAGTATGTAATCCCGCGCGGCAGCACTTATAAAGGCAAACTCATCGTCATGGCGGGCCACTGGACAGGCAGCATGGGTGAGGGCATGGTAATCGGTTTCGATGCCATGACGCGCTCGCAGACCATAGGGACAAAGATGGCGGGGCTGCTTGGCGCGATCTACACGTTTAAAATGAAGAATACCGGCTATGGCTACCAAATTCCTTATGAAAGGATGTACCATGTGAACGGTACGCCAAGGGAAGATTTTGTACCCATCAACCTGACGGCAAATAGTACTGAAACAAAGGAAAAGGCGTTGTTGTTAGCAAAGTGATTACCTAAATCGATTCTTCAAATCCATCATTCCGTGCAATACCCTGTCTATCACGATCTCATTTTTAGAAACCTTTCGGAAAAAAATAATGTGCCGGCCGCACTTGTAGCCAAAAACACTCATGGCGAGAATGTCGTAAGGCTTTCCAAGGTGCGGATTTTGTGCCAAATCAGCACAGGAAGCCAGTAGGAGCTGATAGTACCTTTCAGCTTGGTTTTCGGATCATTTCGCAACAGTATAATCCCAAATGTCTGTCAAATCTTCCAGCGCTTTATTGGAGAATGGTATTTGGCCATTACTTGTTCCTTGCCTTTAAAAATGCTATGAATGCTTCAGGCTCGAAATCTTCAGCAATGCCGCTGTCCATGCCCTCCTGAAGGGCCTTTTTAAGCGCCATAACCTTATTCTCTTCATCTTCCAATAGCCGGAGGCCAGCACGTACAACCTCGCTGGCATTGTTATAACGGCCTTGGCCAATTGAGTTTTCGATGAAATCTTCGAAATGGTTTCCTAAGGATATGGATGTGTTTTTGCCCATGACGGTAAGTTTATTACGAAGTTACCAAATTTTGGTAACACATGCAAAATTATAAAAAATCCCATGCAATAAAAAAAGGCCATCCTTACGGATGGCCTTTATATCTTGGATCAGGAAAAATTATCCCAATACTTCTTTTACTTTTTTGCCAATTTCAGCAGGAGAGTCAACAACATGGATGCCGTTTTCCCTCATGATGCGTTTTTTAGCTTCAGCTGTATCATCAGCACCACCAACGATTGCACCCGCATGGCCCATGGTACGGCCTTTAGGGGCAGTTTCACCGGCGATAAATCCAATTACAGGCTTGCGGTTACCATCAGCCTTTACCCACTTGGCAGCATCAGCTTCAAGCTGTCCGCCAATCTCACCGATCATGATGATAGCTTCCGTCTCAGGGTCGTTCATCAAAAGTTCCACAGCTTCTTTAGTCGTAGTCCCGATAATCGGGTCACCACCAATACCAATAGCTGTAGTGATACCAAGGCCTTGCTTTACTACCTGGTCTGCTGCCTCATAGGTAAGCGTACCTGATTTTGAAACGATACCCACTTTACCTTTCTTGAAAACGAAGCCCGGCATGATACCTACCTTAGCCTCTTCCGGAGTGATAACACCAGGACAGTTAGGGCCTATCAGGCGACAGTCTTTATCTTGTATATAATCATAAGCTTTGATCATGTCTGCAACAGGAATACCTTCTGTAATCGTGATGATCACTTTGATACCCGCTTCAGCAGCTTCCATAATAGCATCGGCAGCAAAGGCAGGCGGAACGAAGATGATGGTTGTATCGGCGCCCGCGATCTCAACAGCGTCTTTTACGGTGTTGAATACCGGTCGGTCCAAGTGCGTTGTGCCGCCTTTTCCCGGAGTAACGCCACCAACAACGTTGGTACCATAATCAATCATTTGGCTTGCGTGGAATGTACCTTCGCTTCCTGTGAATCCTTGTACGATTATTTTGGAATCTTTATTTACCAGAACACTCATGATATATTTTTTAAATTATTTTTAAATGGTGATGCAAAAATAGGGCTTTTATGAGAAATAAATGATGTAATTCCTGTTTTTTATATCTATTTACTATGTAAAAATCTTACTTAATCTCATTCGTCTCACTATATGGATAGCGTCGAAGGATGAAACGTGCGTTGTCGCTGCCATAGACTCTCTCCCACTCTTTTTTAAAGCGCCTGTAATACCATTTCTCAGGATAGGGTGCGACCCTCATTTCAGCAAAGCTCCAACTTTGTAATGTTATTTTAGCATCCCCGGAACAAACATCTTTGAAGTCCGATTTTGAAAAGTATTTTTTTAGCCTGTATACTTCCTTGCTATCCTTTACACAAATAGTCATATTCAGAGTGTTACCGGAGTATAAGCTTGAAGAGAGGTATTGCTCCCAATTGCCCGAAAAACTTAATATCGGTAATAAACCCCAAAACAACAGGACAACAGTATTCGATCCACGGATCATGTACCGAAATGAGAAGGTATATGCATCGATTTTTATAAAAAGCGAATACAGTAAGAAAATCATAGCTGCATTCCAGGGCCAAACTATACTATTATAATTCAATCCTATTGGCCCGAGAAACAGCAGTATAAACAAATGCATTGCAATCAATAAAATCAAATACCGGTACAACGGGATACAACCGATCTGCCAGCCATGCTTTCATGCTGAGCACTTTAGCTAAAAGCCAGAAAAAACAAGTAATCCGTAAAAGTGTGTGGAATTGCGGCGTACCGAATGAAGTATGTAGGTAGGCCCGGGTGTCCATTACCCCAGTTGGCTCATCAGGAATCCTTTAAAAAGCTGTCCGTCTTTTACTTCCCAGATGATCACAAAATGCGCAAGGATCATCTCTTCGGAAGGGTTTTCGAAAGTATTTACATAATGGGTGTAGCGTACTGAAACGGTATCCCCTTCGCAGACAATATGGGAAATATCCACTCTCGAAGCGCAGTACGATTTATTAAGTTCGGCGGCCAGCGTAATAAGATCACTTTTTTCGAGCTGCAGATAGCCTTTGGAACTGTGCCATTGCAACACCAAATCGTTGTGTATAAACTTCTCCATGGCTTCCGGATTACGGAAAGCCTCGGCATTATAATAATCTGTTACAAGCTCCTTTGCGCCCATATTATTTATTTTTTTCGAATAGTTCGGGTATGCGTTTCACATTGGCCATCTGTCTCATGGTCTCCCTTGCTTCCTGTGCAGGTGTACCCCAATATACTTTACCGCCTTCAAGCGATTTGCTGATACCCGCCTGGGCATGCACAATAGCTTTGCTTCCGATCGTTATACCACTGGTACTACCCACCTGGCCCCAGATGGTTACCTCATCTTCAATAACCACACAGCCGGCGATACCGGTTTGTGCCGCGATAAGGCATTTTTTGCCCACCACAGTATCGTGTCCCAGGTGTACCTGGTTGTCGATCTTTGTGCCTTCGCCAATAGTGGTATCGCCGGTAACGCCTTTGTCGATAGTGCAAAGTGCCCCGATACCTACATTGTCTTGAATCACCACACGGCCGCCGGATAACAGCTGGTCGAAGCCTTCCGGACGCTTTTTATAATAAAAGGCATCCGCGCCAAGCACCGTACCGGCATGAATAATCACATTATCGCCAATGATCGTATTGTCATATATTGCTACGTTGGAATGGATCAGGCAATTCCTGCCGATCTTTACATTGTTGCCTACAAAAGCATTCGGCTGAATTACCGTACCCTCCCCTATTTCCGCGGAAGGAGCAATAGAGGCGCCGGATGCCGTAAATGGCCTGAAGTGCTTTGTAAGCTTATTGAAATCCCTGAAAGGGTCGTCTGATACCAGCAATGCTTTCCCTTCGGGACACTCCACCTCTTTATTGATAAGTACTATGGTCGCTGCCGACTGCAATGCCTTATCATAGTATTTCGGATGGTCTACAAAAACAATATCACCGGGTTCCACCACATGGATCTCGTTCATGCCGTGTACCGGGAAAGTTTCATTGCCAATATAGCTGCATCCGATAATGGAGGCGATCTCGTGCAGAGGATAGACTTTCGGGAACTTCATTTTTTGTTGATTTGTTGATGGGGTTGATTTGTTTATTTGTCGGCAATCGCATCAACAAATAAACAAATCAACAGATAAACCTATTCTTTTACGCGCTCCATATAATGGCCTGTAGCTGTATCGATCTTGATCTTGTCACCTTCGTTAATGAAAAGCGGTACGTTAACTGAAGCACCTGTCTCAACCTTTGCAGGCTTGGTAGCGTTGGTCGCAGTGTTACCTTTCACGCCCGGCTCGGCATACGTCACTTCCAGTACAACAGAAGCTGGCATATCTACAGAAAGAGGTGCATCGGTTTCTGTATTCCAGATTACCATTACGTTCTCGCCTTCCTTCAAAAGGTCCGGAGCATCAAGGATTTCTTTGTTAAGAGAGATCTGCTCATAGGTTTCCACATGCATAAAATGGTACTGGTCGCCCTCAGGATAAAGGAACTGGAACTTGTGTGTTTCTACCCTTACGTCTTCGATCTTGTGACCGGCAGAGAAAGTGTTATCCAATACTTTACCGTTAGTAAGGCTTTTTAGCTTTGTCCTTACGAAAGCAGGGCCTTTACCCGGTTTAACGTGAAGGAATTCGATTACTTTATATATATCATTGCTGAACTTTATGCATAAGCCGTTCCTGATATCTGATGTACTTGCCATTTTATTTAGTTTATTCGTTTTTTACTGTTTGTTTGATATGTGTGGATTTGGTTATTTGGAAACAGAATACGAAGTTAACCGAATCCACCATCCACAAATAACCAAAATAACCTTTTTTATTCTTTATTCCCTCCGGTATAGCCTTTCATAACACCACGTGGCGAGTTGCGTATCGACATGATGATCTCGTCGCGCTCCGGTGTAGCCTCCATATCAGCCTCGATAATCTCAAGCGCCTGGGAAACGTTATAATTCTTTTGGTACAAGATACGGTAAATGTTCTGTATCTCTGTAATTTTCTCAGGAGAAAAACCACGACGGCGAAGCCCTACAGAGTTGATACCCACATAGCTAAGCGGTTCACGTGCGGCTTTTACATACGGCGGAACATCTTTACGAACAAGCGAACCGCCTGTTACGAAAGCATGGTTGCCAATGGTAGAGAACTGGTGTACGGCCACCATACCCGCAAGTACTACATAGTCGCCTACGGTAATATGCCCTGCAAGATTGGTGTTGTTTGAAAAGATACAGTAGTTGCCCACAAAACAGTCGTGTGCCACGTGAGAATACGCCATGATAAGGCAGTTTTTACCAATAATGGTCTTCATCCTGTCGGATGTACCCCTGTTTATGGTTACACACTCCCTGATGGTAGTGTTGTCGCCTATTTCGGCAGTGGTATCTTCTCCCTGGTATTTAAGGTCCTGAGGCGGAGCACTAATTACCGCACCCGGAAATATATTGCAATTCTTGCCTATCCTGGCGCCTTCCATAATGGTAACATTAGAACCTATCCAGGTTCCTTCGCCTATTTCCACATTATTATGTATGGTGGTAAAAGGCTCAATTACCACATTTTTGGCAATCTTTGCGCCCGGATGTACGTATGCTAACGGTTGGTTCATTTACTTTGCTTTTAGTTTGTTCTGGCAATTTGCGCCATTAGTTCAGCTTCGGCTACGAGTTTGCCATTGGCATAAGCATGGGCCTGCATGTGGCAGATACCCCTTCGTATTGGCGAAATAAGGTCACACTTAAATATAAGCGTATCGCCCGGAAGCACTTTGTGCTTGAATTTCACATTGTCTATTTTCATGAAATATGTGAGGTAGTTCTCGGGATCCGGAACAGAGCTCAATATAAGGATACCTCCCGTTTGCGCCATTGCCTCAACAATAAGTACGCCAGGCATAACCGGTGCTCCCGGAAAGTGGCCCACGAAAAAGCTCTCGTTCATGGTCACGTTCTTAAGACCGACCACATGGTTTTCGGACATTTCCAATATCTTGTCAACCAATAAAAATGGCGGACGGTGCGGCAGGATGCTCATGATCTTGTTTATGTCCATCAAAGGCTCCTTATTCAGGTCGTATGTAGGTACATAATTACGTTGCTCGATCTTGATGATCTTCGACATTTTCTTGGCAAACTGGGTGTTCACAAAGTGGCCCGGTTTGTTGGCAATTACCTTACCGCGAATCCTCGTACCAATAAGGGCAAGGTCACCGATTACATCAAGCAATTTGTGGCGTGCAGCTTCGTTAGGATAATGCAGCGTAAGGTTATCAAGGATACCGTTTGGCTTTACGGCAATACTTTCTTTACCAAAAGCCTTTTTAAGGTTTTCCATGGTATGTTCGGATATTTCCTTATCTACATACACAATGGCATTATTAAGATCGCCCCCTTTTATAAGTCCGTTATCCAGTAACGTTTCCAGTTCATGAAGGAAACTGAACGTCCTGGACTCAGAAATTTCTCCTTTAAAATCGCTTATATGCTTTAGGGTCGCATTCTGCGTACCAAGCACTTTTGTCCCGAAGTCTACCATAGTGGTCACCTGATATTCGTCAGCCGGCATTACGATGATCTCACTGCCGGTAGCTTCATCGGTATACGATATTACTTCTTTAACGATATATTCCACGCGTTCCGCATTCTGCTCCTCCACACCCACTTTCTCTATGGCTTCCACAAAAAATTTGGATGAGCCATCCATAATTGGGGGTTCAGATGCATCAAGCTCGATAATAACATTATCTACATCGCAGCCTACAAAAGCGGCCAACACGTGTTCTGATGTTTGAATCTTTACGCCTTTCTTCTCAAGGTTCGTACCTCTTTGGGTGTTGACAACATAATTGGCATCAGCCTCAATAACGGGCTGTCCTTCCAGGTCTACCCTTACAAAAGTGAACCCGTTGTTTACAGGAGCAGGCTTAAAGGTCATTGTAACCTCTTTGCCGGTATGAAGCCCCACGCCTTTTAGGGAAATCTCACTCTTGATAGTGGTTTGTTTAACCATTACGTATAGTTTAAGTTAGTTTTTGTTTTGCTGTTTGAGTTCTTCGATATCAGATACGATCTTCGGGAAATTCCTGAAATGCACATACGATTTATTGAAATCGGAATAACCCAAAGCCGGGCTACCCTGAACGATCTCACCGTCCGGTATGCTTTTACCTACACCCGATTGTGCCTGTATGCGTACATTATTGCCAATTGTGATGTGGCCAACAATACCCACCTGGCCTCCGATAACACAATTATTGCCAATCTTGGCAGAGCCCGCCACACCTGTCTGAGAGGCGATAACGGTATTCTCACCAATGGTAACATTGTGGGCTATCTGTATCTGATTGTCAAGCTTAGCGCCTTTCTTTATTATTGTAGAACCAAGAGTAGCCCTGTCAACCGTGGTGCAAGAGCCTATATCTACATTATCTTCTATAATAACATTGCCTATTTGGGGTATCTTGCTATAGGTACCGTCTTCTCCCGGAGCAAAGCCAAAGCCGTCCGAACCGATGATCGCGCCAGAATGTATAGTACACCCCTTGCCTATTTCGGTTTCAGAATATACACGAACACCTGCAAAGAGGATGGTATTATCACCGATAATCACATTATCGCCCACAAAAGTATTGGGGTATATTTTTACGTTATCACCAATCTTCACATTTTTGCCAATGTAGCAAAAACTGCCAAGATAAAGGTTATCACCATAAGTAGCGCCTTCCGAAATAACCGACGGCTGCTCAATACCGCTTTTCATAAGCTTTACCTGGTTGTAGTATTCCAACAGCTTTGAAAAAGACTGATAGGCGTCGTCTACCTTGATAAGAGTAGTCGAAATCTGGTTTTCAGGCTCAAATGTCCGGTTAACAATAGTTATTGTTGCCTGTGTAGAATATATATATGGCAGGTACTTAGGATTGGCCAGAAAAGTAAGCGACCCATCGGTGCCTTCTTCTATTTTGGCAAGCTTGTATACTTCGGCATGTGGGTTACCCACAATGTCGCCTTCCAATATCCCTGCAATTTGTTCAGCTGTAAATTTCATCCCGACAAAAATATAAAATTAAATTAAAAAGCCGCTTTTTCCAAAAGCACTTTTGGAAAACACAGGTAGTACTTGGTTACGGGCTTGGAAAGCGCCTTAAGGTTGAGCTGGTCGGAAGCTTCCACCACGTCTTCTATAGTACGGTCTTTCCTCAATATATGTATAGGCTCACCGGTCTTATTGTACGCCTGGTTCTTGATCTTGCCTTTAAAAACAAAATAAGAGGCTTCCTTTTCGGATATATTATATAGTGCCGCAACTTCACGCTGCATCTCTGTAACTGTTGTCTTATCCACTTTTTCAGCACGCATACGTATCTTCAGAAGGTCGCGATTGATAATCATACGGCTCAACGAGGATAAAACGAAATCCTCATGAAACTGCCATGCCTTAATGGCGCTCACTATATCGAAATCGTCCAGATATGAAAATTTCACGAGTATTTCGGGCGTAAAATCTTCGAGCATTATTGTATTTTCAAGGAAAAAGCGCAGTGGGTCGCTTGCCTGTACAGCAACACCCTGATGCGTCAGTTCCCGCGCACGCTTAAGTATCTTGGTTAGAATGAGTTCGGCCGCCACGCTGGTTTTGTGAAGGTAAGCCTGCCAGTACATCAGCCTTCGTGCCACAAGGAATTTCTCCACAGAATAAATACCTTTCTCTTCTATCACGAGCATATCGTCCTGCACGTTAAACATCTGTATAAGCCTCTCGCTGTTAATATTTCCTTCGGCTACACCGCTGTAAAAACTGTCACGCTTCAGGTAATCCATACGGTCCATGTCCAATTGGCTGGAAATGAGCTGCAGCATAAATTTTCGGTGGTATTGGCCCCTGAAAATTTGGATAGCCAGGTCGAGTTTACCGTCGAATTCCTTATTAAGATTATCCATGAACAACAATGAGATAGATTCATGGTTAACACTCTCCACAATGCTGTGTTCCATCGCGTGCGAAAACGGGCCATGGCCAATGTCGTGCAGCAATATGGCAATACAGAGTGCGTTTTCCTCTTCCGGTGAAATTTCAATACCTTTAAATTTTAGCACCTGTACCGTGCGCTGCATAATGTGCATACAGCCCAATGCGTGGTGGAAACGGGTATGGTGCGCCCCCGGATACACGAGGTACGACATTCCCATCTGGGAAATGCGGCGCAGGCGTTGAAAAAAGGGATGCTGAATAAGGTCGTATACCAGCGGGTTGGTTATGGATATAAACCCATAAATAGGGTCGTTGAGTATCTTAAGCTTGTTAATCTCGCTCACAATAAAGCATTTTGGAACACAAAGATACTAATTACCCCCATGGATGCCGTGGTTTTTTAACAATGATTGTAATCCCTGTTAAGTTAAATTAATAGATAACGTTAAACATAGGTTAATCAAGCAGTTGCATTGCCGCCTTTACGTACAGAATGGCTAATTTTACTAATGTAATCGCACTGCAATGAAACCAACGCTACTCACACTACTCGCCTTTTTCGCCTTTACGGCTCTTGCTGCCGCACAGGAGAAGCAGGATGTTACCCAAAGGCACCACCCCGTGGTAACTGAAAAACAGGTAGAGCGTGATGAACAGCTTGCCCGGCAGGAACGCCAAAAAGCCGAAGACGAACGGAAGGCATTACTCGAAAAGCAAAAAACGGAAGAGCGCCGGCAGGTAAGCGATCGTGAAAAGAATACTCCAGCTTCAACCAGAAAAACTTCAACACGTACCGGAGAACAATAATAACGTTATTTTTTGTTACTTAGGTTATTGAAGGAGAGCCTTGCAAAGGAATTTGCAGGGCTTTTTCTTTTTATATCCAGTTTAATGTATCCCTTTCAGATAAAGAATTTATGCTTCAACCGGCTTATTGAGCTTGCTGTTCTTATAGCTGAATCCAAAATAGATAATCAGGCCTATAAGCAGCCATCCGGTAAAGTAGATCCAATTCCACACGCTAAGCTGTGCCATCATGTACAAACAGCAGATAAGTCCCAGCATAGGTATGAGCGACAGGTTCTTACGGAATGCCCATACTGAAAGAAATACCAGTGCTATGAGGAAGATATACATCGGTATCTTGTGCTTAAAGAGGTCGAAACCGCTCTCGTATTTCAGGTTTTCGGCTATAGGCAGCTCGTTTACAAGCCTTTCATATTCGGCAGGGTTTTGCTGGTAAGTACCTAATATTTGCTCAAGGTCCTGCGTGCCATTTGCTACATCCCTTGCCAACAATGAGTTATACACTTCCTCCGCCTGTACCTTAGTAAGAGAAGTAACAATGGTTCCCGGAGTGTTTACCTCTTTATCATTTTTGAGGAAGCGCATCGTCGCATCGTAATTATAGGTAAATGAGAATATTATCCCCGCAACTAATACTATTGGCATTATAAATTTTGAATTGACATACGGTGTCCTGAACTTTCCTCTCGGTACATTCGGGCGGTTCTGGAGTACAAGCACACCGGCACATACGAGCACGAAAGCGAACAGCGTACCGATACTGCAAAGGTCGGTTACCATGGTTAAGTTCAGGAACAAAGCCGGTACGGCTACAACAAAACCGGTTACAATTGTGGCATACGATGGTGTTTTGAACCTCGGGTGCACTTTAGAATAACGCTTTGGCAACAGGCCATCACGGCTCATACTCATCCAGATACGCGGCTGCCCCATCTGGAATACCAACAACACACTCGCCATAGCAACAACGGCGCTCACAGCGATTATGCCACTCATCCATTTCAGGTCCAGCCTCTTAAACACCTCTGCCAACGGGTCGCCAACATTCAGGAAGTTATAGCGCACCATACCTGTAAGCACCAATGCTATAATAACATACAGTATTGTACAGATCACGATTGCCCACATCATTCCCCGTGGCAGGTCGCGCTGCGGGTTCTTACACTCTTCTGCGGTTGTTGAAATAGCATCAAAACCAATGTAGGCAAAGAATACAGCCGATACGCCTTTAAGTACTCCGGAAACGCCATTGGGTGCAAAAGGGTCCCAATTTGCGGTATCCACATAGAAGATGCCAACTGCTATTACCAATAATATAATGCATAGCTTTATCACCACCATAAGGTTACTGGCATTACGGGATTCCTTCATCCCACGGTATACAAGGGCAGTAATAATGATGATAATGAACAGCGCCGGAAGATCGGCTACAAAGTGGAATGACCCAATTGTAGGCGCGTTAACCCAAGCATTATATGCCTGCTGCAGGGCCCCGTCAAGGTTTTGGAACGATTTGCCACCCTGCATCAGTGCGGTAGCTTCCTTAAAACCATTTGATGCTGTAAGGTAATCCATCTGCACCCAGTCCGCCAAAGTGTCCAGATGCCAGTCGTACCGTTTATTAAGGGTGACGACTATACTATCCAGGAGGCCGGTAAAATAGTCGCTCCAGGAAATGGCGACCGTAATATTACCAATGGCATATTCCATAATAAGCGCCCATCCGATGACCCACGCTACGATTTCGCCAAAGGCTACGTAAGAATAGGTATAAGCACTGCCGGAAACAGGTACCATAGAGGCAAATTCGGCATAGGCAAAGGCTGCAAAGCCACAGGCAAGGGCCGTAAATAGGAACAGGAAAATTACTGCCGGGCCGCCGTCTGCACTGGCTTTGCCGATAGTACTGAATATTCCCGCCCCAATAATGGCTGCTATACCGAAAGCCGCAAGGTCCCTTACACCCAGGTGCCTGCCTAAAGAATGGCCGTGCTCATTGTTCTCTACCTGGTTCAGTATATCCTGTACATTCTTCTTCCGGAATAAATTTTTCAATGCCATTATAATTTAATTGGGAATGATTCCCTTTACATTTATGTATTAAAAACAAATATAAAAACTAAATTGAAAAAATTCCGCAATGGATTTTGTTATTTCTTAAAATTTCCTTAAATTATTTTTAATAGGAAATTTCTATTTGACCATAGAGAAATGTGATTAATGTCATTTATTGCAAATAGCTATAGAAACTATATTTGCAATAGAAATTAATAATCATTTAAACAACAACGATATGTCATTAGTAGGAAAAAAATTCCCGAACATCAGTGTAGACGCAATGTCAGAAATGGGTGACAACCTTAAGATCAACATTTACGAAGAAGCTGTAAACAACAACAAAAAGGTGTTGCTGTTCTGGTACCCTAAAGACTTTACTTTTGTTTGCCCTACAGAACTTCACGCCTTCCAGGCTGCGCTTGGCGAATTTGAAAAAAGAAATACAGTAGTTATAGGCGCTTCATGCGATACTAACGAGGTTCACTTTGCATGGCTGAACACAGCAAAAGACAATGGCGGTATTGAAGGCGTAACTTACCCTATCCTTGCCGACACTAACAGGAATCTTGCCAACATTCTTGGAATCCTTGATATCGAGGCTTCTGAATATAACGATGAAACAGATTCAGTTATCCTTACAGGTTCAAACGTTACGTACAGGGCTACTTACCTGGTAGACGAAACAGGCAAAATTTTCCACGAAAGTGTAAACGACATGCCGCTGGGCCGTAATGTAAACGAATACCTGAGGCTGATCGACGCGTACACGCACGTTCAGACAAAAGGCGAAGTTTGCCCGGCAAACTGGGAAGAAGGTAAAGAAGCTATGACAGCTGACCGCAATGGCGTTGCTTCGTACCTTACAAATAATTAATAACTAAAATCACCTTACCAATGTTACAGGAACTTGAGACAGATAATTTAGCAGAGATTGTGGCCGGTCAACCGGTAGTGGTGGTGCAGTTTTCGGCCGGATGGTGCGGCAACTGCAGGATTATGAAGCCAAAATTTAAAAAGATGGCCTCAGAGAACGGCAATGTTACTTTTGTGCTGGCTGATGCCGAAAACTTCCCTGAATCGCGCAAGCTTGCAAAAGTAGACAACCTGCCTACGTTTGCCACATTCAGGAACGGACAGCTTGTAAACCAGGTACAAACCAATAAAGTAGAAATCTTAACCGACCTAGTAAATGAAGTTACCAGTAATTAAGCATCTTACTCAGTTTATTGAGGATAATGACCAGGACTATATAATAGAAACGCTTGAAGTGTTGGAGGCGCTCACCGAAGTCCCTTCACTGAAAGACGAAGAACTGGATGTGGTTGGCGAACTGATCTCCAACATGTACGGTGCACTGGAGGTACACAAAATGATAAAGGATGGTATGGATAAGAAAGAAGCGCTGAACAGTTTTATGATGCGTGTACTTGGTGCCATAGATAAGATGTAATGAATACAGATTTAGTAAGAAACGCTCCCCGAAACGGGAGCGTTTTTTTATTGCCAATTGCTTACTTTAGCGTTTACAATTACCATTCCA
>Ga0308157_10002083_pt1 | contig 35386 bp, 39 predicted proteins | sample PhyBR1_FD_201035 | JGI IMG/M metagenome (GOLD analysis project Ga0308157, IMG submission 201035) | Phyllosphere microbial communities from UC Gill Tract Community Farm, Albany, California, United States - DLSLB.R1 | ecosystem: Host-associated > Plants > Phyllosphere > Unclassified | place: USA... | reverse complement strand
CTGACGTTGCTTGCATTCCTAACACGTTCAACGTTGGCTAAATTCTTCACTAAATCAGTAGAGCATCATTTCGAGAAAAAATTTGAAAAATTTAAGGCTGAGATACGCGACAACGAAAAGGAGCTAGAGCAAATCAGAACATTCATGAGTTCTGCACGAAGAGACCGTGATTCAGCACTTCAATCTAAACGCTTCGAGGCTGCAGAAAGTTTATTACGTGCACGTCAACTTATATCTGAATTTTCGGGTTTGGCTGAGTACTTAAAAATTCTTAAAGTTGATGAAATAATAAAAAACAACTCCGACCCCAAAATAACAAACTTCATTAAAACATTAACTGACCCATTCAATATAGATGAAAAATTAAAAACCTTTAAAGAGATCGACAGAACTCTCCCAAACTTATACCTTAACGAGCGCACAATAAAAACCTTTGAGGCATACGAGACAATTATACTCAATGCTGTAACAATTATGAAATTACTGTCTCTTCCCGGTTTAAAAATCGACCCAAATCTATTTAATAAAGAAAAAATGAAAAGCATGATTATTGATCTTTACCCACAATCTCAAGCGGGCTTTGAACAATATGGAGACAATCATGTTTTTTATTTGACCATGTATTTTTATACGCAAATTTTGAATGAGCTCAGAAATGAACTTCTCGGGACTGGTAACATGATGAAAGATACTGAGGCTGCTGCTAATCTTGCGAGAGATATACGTAATGCACATATGAATATTCTTAACTCCCTCGAAAACAATGAAATCCCCGAAAGCATAATAAACAATCCTGATGCCACATAGGAAGGAAAGATAATGTTTCCTACCGTGTCTGCGATTTCCTGCAGAGAGTTGAGATTATTCATGGGGAAAGGATGCCGACTGGCAAGGTCAGCAGCAATGAAACGGAGTTTCCTAGTGTCTCTAGCGACAAGCATCTTGTTGAACATGCCCGCCCCAATGACTCGCATTTTTTTACATATAGAGTTCGATTTACAATCACGCTAACTCAGACATAAAATGGATATGAAAATGGCTTCGACTTGGATTGATGTTACAGATAATGCCGTTAAAATTGGACTAGGGTCACTGATCGCACTTGCTAGTAGCTGGCTCACCCTTAAACTCGCTCAGAACCATGAAAATAAAAAACAAGTTTTTTCCCAAATCAATAAAGATATTGAAGACAAAACCAAAAGGTACGTTGATTTCTTAACAACATCTCAATCGTTAATGCAGAGATATCTTTTTACACAATGTAATGGTAGTAGCGACGACTATCTTAATTATTTAAGACTGCATAATGAAATCAGTATCACATCTGATGATTTCATACGATTACATGCTTTTAAATTACAGAGTGCCGTTTCATCTTTCATTCTTTACAACAAAGGTGGTGATATTGAGCTAATAGATAAACTTCGAGACAACGGTAGGAATGAGGTGTCGAAGTTTCAATGCATTGCCTTTACTGAATTAGAACAGTTAAACACGAAAATACGTGAAAAGAAAGTTGTATCCCAAATCATTTTTAGTTGGTTTAAAAGACGCGTTACGCTCTGGAAAATCAAGAAAATGGGTCAGAGTTCATAGTTGACTATTGCAATGGCGATGACGTAAAGACTGTCATCGCCAGTAATTCAATCAAGATGTTTTATTATCAGTGTCTCGACGAGCTGTTTATCTTCCCGGCTGAATCCGAGTAACTGGCGCTCTGCATACTGCACGTCACGGCTGTGCGGGTTAGGGCGGTCTTTTAGCCCGTACTGATGAATTTGCGCGATACGCTGTACTTTGCCGGTGAATTCCACCACTGCGCTGTTTTCACGGCCTGTGGCTTTCATGTAACGGCTCGCGCGCAACTTCTGAAACATCGCCCTTTTGATTCGCCCGGTCTTTGCCCTGAGCGGCTGGCGCTTTCGCGCCTGATACGGTGAGCCGTCCGGGGCTTTTTGCTGTTTGATGCGTTGCTGTTGCGACTTGCGCAGCTCCTTTGCGATGTCACCGGCAAGCTTCCGACGTCCTGCCGGTGACAGGGAAGAAAGCAGCCCGGCGAGCTTGTCGTCAAAAGGCTTAAAGTCACTCATCCCACTTACTCACCAGTTCGCCGTTGATGTAGAGCTCTTTTGGCCGGGTGACGGGCTCAGGCGGTGGCGGCTCAGGAGCATAGCTCATGTGCAGCGCGCCGTTTTCCTCTTTGATGATGGTGCGCTCGGTGAGCTGCAGGCTGATGCTGATATCAACACTGTCCCCGTCGTTTAAATCCATCTGGAAACGGTAGCCCTTTTTGCGTCCGTCATCGAGCGTGCAGATATCCGGCTGATTCTCACGCAGCCATGCGGCCACCGGCACGAATATCAAATCGGGGTCGCCCACAAAGTCACACACGATCACATTCAGTGTGTAAATCTTTTCGTGTGACAGCGTGGCCGCGAGCCGCGCATCGATATTCCCCTCATCGGCAAAGATACGCATCATTTCGGGGGTCGTTTCCAGTTGCGGAACGGCTTTAATCAGCGCTTCGCGCAGGATGCGTGCTTTCTTCATCGAGTTTATCCTGACAATCTTTGACGGTTTCAACCTGCAGCGCGCAGGCGGCGAGCGCGAGCTCAAGCCTGCGAATATCGGCGCTCAGGTCGCCATTAGTGAGCGGTTCGCTTTCCGGCATCGGGCAATAGCTCACTCTCGGGCAGGCGCTGTAAACAATGACCGGCGGAGGCGCAACCGGCGCGGGTGTGCAGCCTGCGCACAACATCAGGCAACTTGTCGCTATACCAGCGGCGTAACGTTTCATTCTCATTTATCAGCCTCGTAATTGTTTCTTCCCGCCGTACGGCCATCGCACCGGCGGCCAGCAGTTCCCCGCGTAAACTGACCTGCGCGGTTTCGTTCGTCCTGGCGATTCGCTGCGAGACGGAAAGCTGATTTTTCAGCATTCCGATCACGTTTTTTTACTACGAGGCGCGGCCATGCCGCTTTTTAAAGTCAAAGGCTCAAAGACCAAAAGCTTTGGAACGATACACCATTCGACTACTCAGGTAATTTGTACCAGCTCGGAGTCCAAATGCTGGCCGTAAATGCCCCCACGCTTTCCCTCCTAGGAGTGCTTCTGCAGATTTCCAGTTACGCCAGACATTAAAAAGGCTCCCTCAGGAGCTTTGAAAAACGCTTCAACATAATGAAATAAAAGGATTTATTTCAGGTCATGTCCACATGTTGACCACATCGATAAGAGAAGCCCCGCGAATGCGGGGTTTTATAGCAAAACTTGAGTAAGACTTAACGGTCGAAACTGAATGCTAGCCGATTAGTGAATCTTACTTCCACGAGTAATTATTCATTCTTTTTAACTACGCCATTGATAAGTTCAGGAACGAATCTTTCGACAAAACCTGATATGAAACAAAAACAAATAATTGCCTGAATATTTTCTTTAAACGGGGCTAAAAACATCTCTGATTTCGTTCCAAAAACAATAAAACAACCAAATACTGCTCCAATTATTAACCGGGATAAACTTTCACAGTACAAACCATACTCACCGGGATAACTATCTAGTGAAATAGAATTATTTCTTTGGAGGCTGGATACCATTGCTCCTATAACTCCGGCGCCGACCCCCATAAAATAAACCCTAAACTCTATTAGGTAATAGCAACATGTAATAACAACCATTAAGGTAAGAAGACTAAAAATAGTACCAATAAAGAAAAGTTTAAGCTTTAAAAATGACTCCGCTTTTAATTGGATAAACTTTCTTGCCTCCTTGAAGCAGTTTTTAGCTGATTCAGAATTTGTCTTATTGAACGAATTTGCTAAAGCTGAAGCCAGCTTACTCATAAAAACAGATTTGTATGATTTTGGTAAAGTACTAGTGGCCAATTCCCTTAACGCTTCGAACTCCTCAATAGAATCAACCATGTACTGTGGAATTCCCTCATGGTACCACCAGTCAACATTATTTTTATCATTTAGATAAACAGCAAACTGGGGCGTTTCAATTACTCGCCTTTTAATAGACCTCTTTCTAGACTCAACAAACTCCCTAGCTTCCTTGAAAATCATATCAGTATTGTAGGGCTCAGTTGCTGTTAGGCAATAATACAGCCTACTAGCTAATAGTTTTGATAAATCTTTTTTTTGAGATCTATTAAGATACAAGTTCATTAAACTATTAATAAGAATAAATTCCTGCAATGCGTTACGAGCATGTTTTGGGATATTCTTCAGCTCCCAACCCAATTCATTAAATGGGTTTAAATAGATGAATATATTCTCACTCTTATGAAGAACAATCTGTCTTGTTTTTAATTTCGGATCAAAATCCAGGGGTAAGTCTTGCAATTCCTTTATGTGTTTTTTTTCTGCTTCATCTCTTATTTTTACATCTTTATTCTCGAACAAAAACACTCTGAGATTATCTAACCAAGACATATTGACTCCTTGTAAAAAGATTCTTTATAAATTCTAATAATACGACACTATGTAATAAACTTTTGTGTTAGATCGCGGATTAGACATAATCCTATACACTAAAAAAAATAAATAAAGCCCCATAAATTCAGGGCTTTCTCTTTGGTCACATCCAGTGGATCTGCTCCTGGCCTGACGTTGTCGGGTGCGGCGGCGCTGGCACGACCTCGCCTGGCGAAACAATGTAACGCTCGACAGTCTCAGTGGTGACAAACGTGCAACTGCAGTTGATATTAGTGCACTGATGATAACGCTCTTTTGTCGTGTCTGAAAAATAGCGACTTGTACGAGCGTGAGCGGCGAAATGGCATTTTGGACAGTGAAACATTGCGAGCACCTCATTGAATTTCCGATGCATTAATTTTACTCAATTTATCCTTATATATCAAATAGTTAAATATAATTCACTGCATTAATTCTTCGCTTTCGTACTCCACATCCGAAACCTTAACTTCAAGCTCTAAGCCCGTCGTGTAGCCGTTCCCGTTGAGGTTATGCACCACCCGGCTGATTATCCAAGCCTGCTCGTCTATGACGCGCTTAAACCCTTTTACCGCGATTGGCGTTTCAGGAAATAAATCGGCGCGGCCAATAGCCAGCGAGATTGAAAACTCCGCGACGCCGCGCTGCAGCTTGTCCCACTTTGCCTGAGCGGCGCGCATGGCCTGCGCCTTTGTCGCGAAGATGGTTGTCAGCTCCAGCACGTTGTCAGACTCACCGGCCATATACTCACCCTCGCGGGCTTCCTGCTCTTTTTTGGCTCTTACCTTTGCAGTGGTTTTGGTCGCTTTCGGGTGCTGCAGCGCACGCAGGTGCTGTACCTTTGGCTTGCGTTTGAGCTTCACCTTTTGCTTTTGCGGTTTCGGGTCTTTGGTGTGCAGCCATTTTGCCGTTACGCCGGTGTAGGCTTCCCGGTCAGCAATCGCAAATTGATGACGGTCGCCGTCGCCCCGTTCGATCGTCAACTGCGGGATGGGCTTGCCGCTGGCCGTCCTGCCGCTCCCGGCTTTCAGTAGCAGAAGTTTTCCCGCTTTTACCGAAACCGCCGCACCGTTAAGGTCAGCCAGACGGGACAGAAACACCGCGTCGGATTCCTGGGTCTGGTCAATATGATGGACGGGGATCGCTTTCAACGTATCGGCCACGCTGGCCTCAAGCTTATTGCGCGCTGCGATAGTCTCAACAATTACCCCGAGTGTGGTGTCGTGCCATGACTGTTCCCGGCGTGAGTTCAGCGACCCGCGAAAATCAGCGCTGCGCCCCCGGATGGTCAGCGTATCTGGCGCGCCACGGTGCTCGATTTCATCTACCGTAAAGGTGCCTTTTTTTATCAGGGCGCTATACTGCCACCCCAGCCACAGCGTTAACGTTGCGCCGCGCGGAGGCATAGCGATTTGCCCGTCGGTATCATCGAGCTCGATATCGAGCTGGTCGGCCTCGAATCCGCGATTGTCCGTCATGGTCAGGCTGATTAGCCTGTCGCTGAAATCCTGCGTAATATCTTCGTTATCCTGCTTGAGCATAAACGCCGGGGCAATCTTTGCACCGGCCTGAATATTCATACCCGTAATCATCCCGCCAGCCCTCCCAGCCAGTTACCAGCAGATGTCACCAGATTGTCGGCCTGCGTTTTCAGGTCGCCGTAAATCGCCGCGAGCGACTCATCGACCCGTTTCAGCGAGAGGCTAAACTCGATTTTTCTGGCTGCGCCGTCGCTGAATAATTCGCTGTGCGTGTGGGTCACTTTATCGATGACATACATGCCGTGGATCATGCCCGTTCCGTCAATCAGCGGCCACGCCCTGCCTTCGTCGGCCATCAGCTCGATGGCGGTCAGTGAGAGGCGACCGCCGGTGATTTCGGGGTACAGCACGCCCGATAGCGTGCGCGAGGTTTCCCCCTCCCCGAGAAACTGATAGGCCGGTGGTTTGCCGATGCGGTCATTTGACGCCCAGCGGTACTCTTTCGAATACTGCATTGACTGATGTGGCAGCGTGCGGCGCTCAAACACAAATAAACCTAAAACCATTAACATGCTTTAGCCCTCATCCATCGTGACGCATACTTGAGCGCTGACGCGCACGGTTTTGCTGGTCGAGTCTTTCGACGGCTTCGCGGAGCTGCCGGTCAAGGTCTGTACCCGGTGCGATGCCACCATGTAGGGTGATGTTATATTCTGGCTTGCTCTGGTCTACGTAGGTCTTCCCGGCAGGAACCGGCACCGGGTGATACCACTGAGAATCGCCAAAGAACGAGGTTGGTCTGATACTGGACTCTTTACCTGAACCCGTTGCCGCATTGGCTTTTGCGGCTTTCTGGTCAAGGTCGCTCGACTCTTTATTGATAACCCCGAGTTTCTCCAGTAACCAGTTAACGCCGCCGCGCAATTTGTCGAAACTTTTGAGCGGGAACAACAGCGCATCAGCGAGTGCCTTACCGAACATTACCCCCGCATTTTTGCAGCTGTCGAGCGTCTCATGCGTTGCCTTAACGGGCGCTATCAGGTCGGTAAACCACTGCCAGACACCCCGCAATTTTTCGATGACTGAATCAAACACCGGCGCGAGCGGGGAAAAGATGTCAGCCACCGGCGCAAAGGCCGATTTTAATCCCTCTACCACACCCGAGAAGAATACGCTGATGGGCTCCCAGTATTTACGAATCAATAGAGCACCTGCCACCACGGCAGCGACCACCGCGACCACCGGCAGACTGATTGCCCCTAATGCCGCGACAATGGCACTTCCGGCAGTAGTGAAAACGACGCTCAGCATGCCAGCAGCAGCGATAATCGCGTTTATCCCTGCAATGACAGGCCACGCAATCAGGCCAATCCCTCCCAGCACGCCGACCAGCGCCAGCCCACCGGCGACAAGATTGAACAGGGTTTGCGTCAGTTCAGGGTTAGCTTTCGCCCACGCGGCCACCGTTCCAAGCCAGTTGGTCGCGGAAACAGTCAGGCGGCGCAGTGATGAATCTTCTTTTTCGAACACCTCAATCTGCAGGTCTTCCCATGCTGACTGAAGGTTTTTCAGATCGCCGTCGAGGTTGTCCGTCTGGATTTTCGCAATACGCTCGGTCGTACCTTTTGAATCCCTGATTTGCTGACGCTTATTGTCGAGCGAGCCATCACCGGCAGCGGCGACGAGTTTAATCGCCCCTTTCATGGCCTCTTCACCGAAAATGACTTTCAGATATTCGCCCTGCTCTGCGGTGCCGAGCTTGTTTTTCTCAAAGGATTTGTGAATCGCTTTGAGGATTTTCTCGACCGGCAGCATGTTCCCTTTTGAGTCTCGGGTTTTCACGTCTAATTCTGAAATAGCCTCAACGGCCTTACCCATGGGGGCTTGCAGGCGGTTGAAAATGGCGCTCGCCCCCGTCCCGGCCATCGAGCCTTTAATCCCGTTATCCGCCAGGATGCCGAGCATGGCGGTCGTGTCTTCGATGCTCGCCCCTGCAGCCTCGGCAATTGGCGCAACATACTTCATCGCCTCGCCCAGCTCGACGAGGCCGGTGTTTGATGACGTAAAGCCTTTCGTCATCACATCCGCGACACGCTCAATCTCGGTGGTCGGCAGGTTAAATGCCGACTGCATGTTAGTGATAATGTCGGCGGCTTCTGCGATATCCACGTCGGCCGCGAGGCTCAGGTTTACGGTCGAACCGGTCGCAGCCAGCACGTCATCGGCGTTATAGCCCGAGCGTGCGAGCGTGGTCTGCGTGCGCGCTACATCACCCGGCGAAAAGGCGGTTGTCGCACCGATATCACGCGCCTGTTGACGAATGGCCGCGAACTTATCGTCGCCCTTATCGAGCTCGAGGATCGCCTGCGTGCCTGACATCTGCTTGTCAAAACCGATACCCGGCGCAATAAAGCGTGACGCACCATAAAGCCCGGCGGTCGCCACCCCGACGCCCACCATCCCGGCATTACGCGCACCGGCGGCGAGCTGTTGCCCAGATTCATAGCGGCTTTTTACCGCGCTGAGTCTGGCCTGTTGCTGACTGACGCGCGCCAGTGCATCACGTTGCCGGTTAAGCTGCGCGGTTGTTTCGCTGATGCTGGATTTCAGACGGCGCTCATCCGTCGACAACGTGCGGGTGTTTATGCCAGCCTGCGCGAGCTCGGTGCGCTGGCGCTGTACCGACTGCCTGAGCCCGTTATATTTGAGCTGCAGGTCAGCGGCGGATTTCTTTGCCGCCTCCATCGCGCGCGCCTGCGCATTGGTGGGGTTTTCGGTGTTTTTAAACTGGACGGCCAGCGCTGCGGCCTCCTGTTTTGCTTTGTTAAGCGACTGACCGGTCACGGCAAGCTGTGCGCTCGCTTTCCTGAATCCGTCAATTCGGGACGCCTGCGCATTCAGATCGCGCAGGGTGTTTTGAGAAGTGCGGATATCGCCAGCAAGGGATTTACTGGCGTTCTGGATAGCTTTGAGCGGTCGGCTTGCCCGGTCTACTGCGTTAAGCAGCACCTCAAGTCTGACGTTATTGCTCATGGTGGTTTCCGCTTCGCTGCAGCGCCTTATCGCGCCATGTGATGAGCTCGGTCACGCTCAGGGAATTCAGCTCTGATGGCGGCCAGTGAAAAATCACCGCGATATCCGCCATCAGGTCATCGACCGACAGGTTATCGGGGAACGTCAGCGAGCCGAAGATGGCGACAAAAAACCAACCACCTTACCGGCGAATAAAATCAGGTCTGATGCTTCCAGACGCGTGACCTCATGCTCGGTGAGTGCCGGGTAAGTCATGCGCGGCAGCACCTTAATCAGCGCATCGACGTCAGAATTTGCCAGCGAGGCCAGACTCACACCGCGCAGGGTTCCCGCGTTGGGTTTTGTGACGGTCACCTGTTCGATTTTCTGCTCACCGCGCATGACAGGGTTATCGAGGATCACAATGTTCGGGTTTTCAGTTTCGGTAGTGGCGATTTCGTTGATGTTTTCCATGATGTTTCTCTCGTCAAAGTTAAATGACCGGCCAGCATTGCCGACCGGTTAAGGGGTTACAGGCCAATCGCCTTACGGTGTTCCGCCAGACGGTCGACGCCGTCGACTTTCATCACCATGTTGATGACGTCAATCTCGATGACCTCTTTGCCGTCAATCGTGAGCTGGTAGTACGCGCACTCGGTCGACATTTTGGTCGTGCCGCTTTCGCCCTGTTTGTTTTCGCCGCCGTCGTACTCTTTGTGACGGCCACGCATGACCACCTCAACGGCAGAGATAGCGCCGGTGTCATCGCGCTGGTACGAGCCGGTAAAACGCAGCGGTACGCTATCCGCACCCGGTGACGCGTACTGCGCCCACAGTTCGACGTCAGGCAGACCGCCGAGCGTCCACTCAAGTGACAACGCGTCGTCATCGAGGCCGAGGTCAATCGACACCGAGCCCGGCATCCCGCCGCCGCGATATTTCTCAAGCTTGCGGGTCAGCTTTGGCAGGGTGACGGATTCAACGACGCCCATGTAGCTGAGGCCGTCGTTAAACATGTTCAGGTATTTCAGTTTGCGTGGTAAGGCCATGCTCTGAGCTCCTTAGCTGTTGACCGAGTCTGACAGGTTCGCCAGATAGGTATCGGTGATGCGCTGGCGCAGGGTCAGGTTTTCCAGCGGCGGGACGGGGGTGTAGTCGTAATCGATATACAGTTTCCCCGCCTTGAGCGTTTCCACGCTGTTTGACTCCGGGTCGTACCAGCAGGAGCCGTCAACGATATAGCCGTTGTTTTTCAGCTCGCGGAATTTCGCATTCATACCGGCGACGATGTCGCGGATAAGCGTCGCGGTGACGGGTTTATCAATCGCCCACGCGTGCGCCTCCGCCATCGTGTCGGCAAGCACCTGCGCCGTGCGGGTGTAGTTTTCAAACAGGAAAAGCGGGTCATCTGAGCTGGTACGGTTGCCCCAGAATTTAAAGCCGTCGTTACGAATAAGCGTGGTGACACCGGCCTGATTAAGCAGGTTTGCGTCTGTGGCTTTCTCCTGCAAATCCCACGAGACCGAGGCACTGACGCCGGTGACGCCATTCACGCCGACGTTAGAGAGCGTTTTGTGCCAGCCGGTCTCCTGGTCGATTTTGGCACGCAGGCCGAGCGCGCGGGCGGTCGCCCATGCAATATCGGTATCGTTCGCCGTGGTGTCCCATGCAAGAAAATCAGGGTGAATGACCATCAGCTCGCGCTGGCTGAAATTCTCGCGGTAGGCAATGGCTTCAGAAATGGTCTTGCAGCCCCATGCGCTGATATAGCCAAACGCGCGCAGGCTCTGACAGGTCGCCGCGAGCGCGGTCGCCACTTCCTGAGAGTCCAGCCCCGGCACGCCGAGAATGCGCGGCTTAACGCCGGTGACGGTTTTTGCAGCCAGCAGCGCCTTAAGGCCGGTGTATTTGCCGTTTTCGTCGGTCGTGCCGATGATGTTGGAAATGGTCTCTTTCTGCGCCGCTTCCGGGTTATCCGGGTCGTCGGTACCTTCGGCAACGCGCACAACCACAACGACCGGCTTGCACTGGTCGGCAATGGCCTGCAGGGATTTTGACAGGGTGCCAAGTTTACCGGCTTTACCGATGGCGTTTTGCACGCTGGTAATCAGCACCGGCTCATTGAGTGGAAATGTCTTTTCGTCAGCATCGCTGGCCGTGCAGACCATGCCGATGATGGCCGTCGAGACGGTGGAAATGGTGCGCGTGCCATCGCTAATCTCGATGACCTCCACGCCGTGATGATAGTCACTCATCCGTTTAACTCCGTGGTTAAGGGGTGCAACTATTTTCTGTTGTGTAAGAGGCGTGCGAAACGTAATGCCGTTGGAGGAGTGACAGCACAACGGGCAGCGAGCGGTCGGGGCGTGCGGGAAAGATGATTGATCGTTTCCAGCGATCAATCAGGGGGAATTGATCGCTGATAACCATTATCAATGAGGGGATATTGTCGCTATCGTTGCGCCATTAACGAGGGAGCGAGAATGACGATTTTACTCTGGATTGTTGGTGGTCTGACTGCATGGTGTCTGCTTGGCTTTTGCTGGCTCAAACTGTTTGCCAGTGATGAAACAGAAAATGACTATGAAGAATGCCCCTATGACTAAACCCGCTTAACGCGGGTTTTTTATATCTGTCAGAAACCTTTCACACCGGGAGTGCAGGCCATTCAATATCCGGCGCGGCATCAGGGGAAACCCGGCTAAGATAAACACGGTACTTTTTCCACACCGTCAACATGCTGACCTCATTCTCGCTCGCCTCCCCCAAATCGACAGCATCCTGTAATGTTTCAATCGTGAGCGTAGCTTCCTGCATCAGCCGTTTTTTTTCACCTTCAGCAAATGACAACGCTGCGGCGCGTTCTGCCTCCGTGTCTTTCTCCCAGCTTTCGCCACCCCAGCGCATATAGTTTCCGTCAGGGGCAATGGTCGTCACATCGGCAGGTAAAGCACCGGGCGCGGCGATATAAACGCGCTCGCCTGTTTCTTTGCTATAGAGCGTTTGGTTTCGGTAGTCCTCGACCAGCTCCCACGTTGTTCCGTTGAATACAGCGACCTTTCCCTCCGGCACGTCAGGCGGCGCAATATTGGTGCAGTCTGCCGGGAGACCCGTATTAGCCGGTATATAGGCATCACCCGCGCCAATAAACTCCCGGGTGTCTGCGCGGAGGTTATAAATTCGGATAGTGCGGTCTTTACCAGAAAATTTAAAAGCCATTATGCGAGCCTCACAATGTAGTTATAAGCAATGTTTTTGACGGTGTTCTCTGCGTTACCGGTGGCGGCAACAGTGATGGTGTGGGTGTGTGACCCCATAACAACCGAGTGAGTGTGCGAACCTACGGCCACCGTATGCGTGTGAGCCCCTACGGCTACCGTGTGCGCATGCGCGCCAGCGCTGGCCGCCGTGCCTGAAATGGTATGCGTATGCGCACCCGCACTCGTTGTAGGCGGACCATTTGGGTTGTTATTCTGTGCGTTATTAAACTCATTACGATCCACATATCGGCCAGCACCAGCCCCCCCGCTGCCAACCCACACAGGGACGGAGTGGTTATGAGCACCCGCGCTTGCTGCTGTACCGGAAATACTGTGCGTGTGTGCGCCCGTGCTGTTTGATGACTTTGTTCCGTAGTCAAAGGCACTGGTCGTTTTCGTCCCGTAATCGAATGCGCTGGTCGTTTTAGTGCCGAGATCGGTTGATGAAGCCGATGCACCGTGGGCGTGCGACTTAACGCCGTCCAGCTCCTGCGACAGCACTGCGCGACCGCTTGCGGGTTTCCCCTTAATCGTCCAGCTGCGCATATCCGGGATGACGCCTGAAGGATATGCCGCCGCCAGAAGTGGATATGCAGATTTATCAAACGCTTGTCCGGCCATAATGGCGTAACCGGCTGGCACCGTATCAGACGGCCATGGGATCGGCGCACCTACCGGGTAATTGTTATATCCGTCATGATGAATAAGTTTCCAGCCCTTAAAAACGCCTGCAGTGACAGCGGCAAAACCAATGACATTGCCATCAAAATCAATCCCAATGACGGTGTTATAGCCCTGAGTATTAGAGTGTGCGGCGTTGATGTATTGCTTCCACGTATGGCCGCCGGGCATGCCATTTTTTACAGAGGAGCCGTTAAAAAAGCCACTTCGCGTCCTTAAATCAACAGCAATATCGGCAAATGATTCAGCATAGGTATTCAGGCCAGCCCCTTTTGGCACGCGCCCTTCAGCATTTTCATTCGCAGACTTAGCGGCATCAAACGCAGCCTTAACCGCTTTCGGTGTCGCTGCCAGCACCTCAGACGTGCTGTCGGTCGCGCTGCTGAGCTGGACGATGCCCTTTTGCGCCGTGGTGGCGTCCTGAGCGGTGTACTTACCTTTCGCAAGGTCATACGCTGCCTTAACCGCTTTCGGCGTCGCTGCGACGCTTTCAGACACGCTGTCGGTCGCACTACTGAGCTGGACGATACCCTTTTGCGCCGTGGTGGCGTCCTGAGCGGTGTACTTACCTTTCGCAAGGTCATACGCTGCCTTAACCGCTTTCGGCGTCGCTGCGACGCTTTCAGACGTGCTGTCGGTCGCGCTGCTGAGCTGAGTAAAACCCTTTGCGGTGAGCGTGGCGTCAGGATGGCGGCGGGACTGCTCATGCCCCGCAATTTTGTCGTCGACGTAGTCCTGCGTTGCCATCACCGTTGAGGTATCAATCGTCAGCTCGACTGACTCGATGTCGCTCACCATGATTACCATACGCACGGTCTGTGCGCGGCCTGACCCCTCCGCCAGCGCTGGCTTGTAGCTTTCGGCCATATTGCCGACCGCAATCAGCGTGCCGGTGTCATCATAGAGCCCGAGCTCACGCATCCAGAAACCGCCGGTCTCAGGCGGGATAAGCAGTTCCGCCACGACGTAATTTTTATTCTTTTTGTCTTGGCTGATTTTGTTCAGCGCGTGACGCCATACCTCTTTGACGAGTTTTGTCTGGTTCGGGTCAGGCACCGGCAGCGTGCCGCCACCGTCACCCACGGCCATCACCGTCAGGTTCACCTTTTTCCCGTTCGGGAGGGTCGCTGCAGCCAGTTTGATTGCACCGGCTTTGGTGATGACCGTTTTGTATTTCACTGTCATTGTGCTCTCACTTATCCGGGGTAAACCGTGATGATGTCGCCGTCATAGGACAGAGCGCCGGCGTAGAGGTAGCCGGGGATATCCTGAATAATATTGAGGCCGATTAAATGGCGGCTGGCGGGCTTTGCATCGGCAATAAGCCGCTCCATTTCGTAGTACATTTCCTCGGTGATGCCCGTCTCCAGCACGCCGATATCGAGGCGAAACGTGCCGGGCGGGTCGTTTGTCTCCCACCACTCAGAGACGTTAATCACATAGCCGAGCGGCTCCACCACGCGGCGCACTGCGCCAATCGTCCCCTTGTGCGCGTGGATAAACCACGCCGCGCGGATCACTTCCCGCTTTGTGTCCTCCGGCCAGCTCTCATCCCACCGGTCGACGGAAAACGCCCACGCCAGCCACGGCAGCAGGTTTGCCGGGCAGTCGTCAGGGCTCCAGAGACGGCGCAGGGGAACGGGGGTGTTTTCGATTTCTGCGCAGGCACGCGCGGCGGCAACCTCAAGCGGTGACGAGCCCACCGGCAACAGTCGGGTGTCATTCATCGTTGCCCCTGATGGTCACGCAGTACTCGGTGCACCATGACGCCTGAGTGTCATCGAGCACGATGTCGGCCACCGGCGCGGCCAGCTCGACGCGCTGCACCCCCTCGACGTGAAGCGCCGCATAGATGGCAGATTTACGGATGTCACGCCCGAGCCGGTGCTGCGCGCTGATATATGCCTGTAGCTTTGCTTTTGCCGCACTGAGCACCGGCTCACTTTCTGGACCGGGGTAAAGGTAAAGCGACGCGGTGATTTTATAGTCGACAATTTTTGCTGACTGCACGGTCACGCGGTCGGCAACCGGCCGGACGTCCTCGTCGTTAAGCGCAGTGCGCACAATGGCGAGCAGCTCGTCAGAGGCCACGCCGTTATTTTCACGCGACAGCACCGACACGGTAACGCACGCGGGTTCGGGACTGATGACGGAAATATCCGCGACACGCCCGTCGGCGCTGCGGCCATGAAACTGATATGCGCCGGTTGAGCCTGCGGTACTTAGCCCCTCAGGGGCTTGCTGGATACGCAGGCGATAGTCAGTGTCCGATTCCATCACGGCTGGCGTGGGCGGAAACGTCGTGTCGTCTGCCGGGGTAATAACGAGTCGTGGGACGTTGGAATTTGCCCCTATCTGGTCGAGGTCGCTCCCGGCAGCGTAAGCCAGCATGACCGCACGCGCGGCCTCGTTGACGCGCTGTCGCCAGATAACTTCCCGGTAGGCGTTTTCCTGCAGCAGCTTAACAATCGGCTCTGATTCGAGCGTCAGGGTGCGCGCGACGGCCTCCTGCTGTTCCTCAGGATAAAGCGAGACGAGCGTCGCCTTACGCTCTGCGAGGATGGTCTCATAGTCCAGCACTTCCACGACATCGGGCGCGGCGAGCTGGTTCAGGTCAACAATTGCCATAGCGTTTAACTCAGTGGAATGGTGAGGGAAAAGGGCTGGCTGTTAGCCGAGCGCGTGCCGGTGATGTCGACATAGAGCCCTCCGTCATCCTCCGACCGCTCAAAGGTGATGCTTGTCAGGCTGACGCGGGGCTCCCATTTCTGGATCGCGGAATAACACGCGGCCATAATCTGCAGGCGCAGCGCCCTGGTCTGCGGCTGGTCAATCAGAGCCGACAGGAGGGAGCCGTATTCACGGCGCATGACGCGCGAGCCAACAGGCGTAATCAGAATGTCGCGCACGCTTTGCCTGATGTGCTCGACCTCCGAGATACTGAGGCCGGTCTGGCTGTTCATGCCCAGATAACGCACCGTCATTTAGTTCCCTCCGTCCAGCTTCCGCCCCGTTCGACGCCGCCGTGATCGTGGTCATCCACCTGCACGCCGTTTGAGGTCAGTTTTCCGCCGGTGTGCTCGATGTCGCCGGACATCTTCCCGCCTTTCTGCACTTCGAGCGTGCCGGTCGTCAGCTTGTTGGTACACACCACCTCGGGTGTGTCGAGCGTGATACGGGTTTCCGCTTTCACCAGCACCACCGGCACGGTGGCCGTAATGGAATCCGACGCGGTGACGTCGGCGGTTTTGATACCGGACACGGTGAGCGCCCCGATTTCGGGCTCGTACTCGATAACCGCCCCGTCAGGAAAGGCGACATGAATCGCATCGGGCGAGGCAGACGGCGCGGGATTGTCGTCAGAGAAAATTCCCGGCAGCACAAAGGCCGTATCGAGCTCGCCACCGATGGCCAGCAATAACACCTGCTCACCGACCGAGGGAGCCCACCACACGCGAGAGCGACCGGCGCGACAGGTGAGCCAGTTTAACCAGGTGGTTTGCATACCGCCGGTCTGGACACGACACAGCCCCTCGTCGAGGTCAATATCGGTCACAATGCCGGTGCGGATAAGGTTGCGGATCGCGCGGGCGATGTCCTGTAGAGAATTTAAAGTGTTCATGAGCTAAGAATGCCGCCACATGCAATAAGCAGCCAGAAAACTAAGTTTTTTGGTTAAGGACACAACAAGTATGGGCAAAGTTATCTAATGGCGATTAACCGCCTGCAGCCAAATCTTTTTCATGCCATAAACCACCCCAACCCTCACTTAACAAATTGATATATATGAAAATACCTCAAAAAAAACAGTGAACCATAAGATTCTTACATCTTTCACTGAAAATAAATCGACACATCTTTATCTTGCCTAAAAATCCAGAAATGCTATTTTATTCGAGTTAATTAGTTTAATAAAAAATGATTTTAATCTATTGTCTTCAAATAATGCATCTAGATAGCAACAACCCTAGAAGATATATAAGGATAATACATGAAAGGTAATGTTCTAGGCGATATCCGAGCAGAACATGACGAAAAAATGCTTGAAGCATCTTTTTGGCAGACTACTGATTACAAAGCACTTTTGGAATCTTATGATAGATGTATTGTTGTAGGGCGTAGGGGGACTGGTAAGAGTGCTTTGGTTCACATGCTCTCAAAACATTGGCATGCAAAACCTAAAACATATGTAATGACAATTAGCCCAATAGAAGAACAAATAATAGGATTAAGAGATGTTGTCGCTCTTTTTGGTGATAATTATTTACATATAAAAGCCGGAAGTAAACTTGCATGGCGATATGCCATATACATGGAAATATTATCTGAGATCGCAAATCATTATAAAATGAAAAATGACCTCGATTATAAAAGTGTTGAGAAACATTTATTAAGCTGGGGCGCAAAAAGACAAAACATCAGCAGCAAAATCAGAAAAAAATTAATCGCAATACTTGAAAAAAGCAAAGACGTCAAACCAGCAACAAGGATTTCTGATTTATCTGACGAATTTGAATTGGATTTACTTGAAGAAGTAATTTTTGAAGCAATTGAAAAATCAAACCACCAATTTGTTATTTTTGCAGATAGATTAGATGAAGGCTATACACCAGATGATCTCGGAGTGGCAATTGTCGATGGGTTTATCCAGTCAGTAATAGATATAAAACAAAACCTGCAAGAGAAAGTAATAGCATTTGCATTTGTTCGAGACAATATCCATAGAGCAATATCTAAGATGGATCCTGATTTCACTCGTAACATTGAAGGTCAAGTTCTTAGATTGCATTGGGATGAATATAACCTTTTCAACCTTGTTTGCAATAGAATGAGAGTTGCATTTAATTCAAACATTGAAAATAACACGCGTGTTTGGAATGCTTACACAGCTAATGAACTACAATCCAACACTGGGTTTAAAGAAACTCTCAAACTAACCTTATATAGACCAAGAGACATATTGGTATTATTGAATGACGCCTTCCTGCGAGCATCAACTCAAGAACGAACAAAAATCATTATTGATGATATTAAAGCTACTGCAAACACCATATCCCAAAACAGACTAAATGACCTTTTGAAAGAATATGATAACGTCTTCCCTGCACTAGATATATTTACCTCATTATTTGCCAACAACAAATCTGACTTTAGTATATCTGAAGCCTCGAGCATCATCAATCAAGCCTTTGAAATAAAAGAGGTTACTGACAAGCTCAAATTACAAGACATTCTTCTATTCGAGGGGCCAATACAAGTTATCAAAAGGTTATACAGCGTAGGTTTCTTTGGCTTATATAATCAACTATCATCATCCTATGTTTTTTGTCATGATGGTAAAGAACCGGATAAAGAGTTTACAGCAAGCTCAAGATTATTAATACACCCGTGTTATTGGCTGGCATTAAGCATCTATGAGTCTGAGATAAACCCACAAACGGCAGATGACATTCACGATGAATATGATATAGAAGTTAGCTCTGTATCTGTTGAACAAAGAAAACAACGAATTGGGGCTCTACTGCAAGAACTCAGTGAGATTCCAGAAGGCATTGAAGGCGCTGTTGACTTTGAAGCATGGGCCTTAAAAGCAATTAAAATATTATTTGCCACAAACTTAACCAACATTGAACTTCACGCCAATAAAAATGGCTTGCAACAAAGAGATATTATTGCAACAAATTTAGCAGACACACCTGTTTGGAAAAGAATATTAACAGACTATCAATCCAGACAGGTCATCTTCGAAATAAAGAACTACCGGGATCTCGGCGCCAACGAATATAGACAAGTGAACTCTTATCTATATAAAGACTATGGTAGACTGGCCTTTATAATCAATAGAGACCATACGGAAAACTTAGAGAAGCATAAAGAGTTAACTTGGGTTAAAGAGATTTATGATAATCACAGCAAACTGATTATAAAGCTACCTTCAAAATTTTTAGAGCGTCACCTTTCAAAAATGCGCAGCCCTCAAAAACACGACGAGGTCAACAAACAACTTAGCAAACTAATTGATCAATATATAAGAACCTATTTAAACAATAAGTGTAAATAACGCCACCAAGCAAGCTAAGAACAAACTTAGCTTGCATTTAATTACTAAAAACAAGCCTTGGGTAATTGAAAGACTTATAGCCCCACACTCTCTCTTTTACAAATCAATTCATTTCATAAATCCAACTTCCTTAACACACCTAATTACGAGCGCTTCAATTAAATGTTTATCGTCAAAACTCACGCCAAGTAACTTACGCTGTGGATATTGGACTTCACTACTGTGACAATTGGACCGGTCTTTTAAACCATGCTGGTGAATCCGTGCGATGCGCTGTACCTTGCCGGTAAATTCCACCACGGCACTGTTTTCACGGCCACTGGCTTTCATGTACCGGTTAGTGCGCAGCTTCTGAAACATCGCCCGTTTAATCCGCCCGACCTTAGCCCTGAGAGGCTGACGCTTTCGCGCCTGATACGGTGAGCCGTCCGGTGCTTTTTGCTGTTTAATCCGTTGCTGTTGCGACTTGCGCAGTTCCTTTGCAATGTCACCAGCAAGCTTGCGACGCCCTGCGGGTGACAGGGCAGCAAGCAGCCCGGCGAGCTGGTTGTCAAAAGGCTTAAAGTCACTCATCCCATTTGCTCACCAGTTCGCCGTTAATATAGAGCTCTTTCGGCCGCGTGACCGGCTCAGGCAGCGGAGGCTCAGGGGCATAGCTGACATGCAGCGCGCCGTTTTCCTCTTTGATGAGGGTGCGCTCGGTGAGCTGCAGGCTGATGCTAATGTCGACACTGTCCTCGTCGTTTAAATCCATCTGGAAACGGTAGCCCTTTTTGCGCCCGTCATCGAGCGTGCAGATATCCGGCTGATGCTCACGCAGCCACGCGGCCACCGGCACGAAAATCAAATCAGGGTCGCCCACAAAATCACACACGATCACATTCAGGGTGTAAATTTTCTCGTGGGACAGGGAAGCCGCGAGCCGCGCATCGATATTCCCCTCGTCGGCAAAAATGCGCATCATCTCGGGATTGGTTTTAAGCTGCGGGACGGCGTCGATTAACGCCTTGCGCAGGCTGATTGCTTTCTTCATCGAGTTTATCCTGACAGTCTTTGACGGTTTCAATCTGCAGCGCGCAGGCGGCGAGCGCGTGCTCAAGCCTGCGGATATCTGCACTCAGGTCGCCATTAACGACCGGGTCGCTTTCCGGCATCGGGCAATAGCTCACCTTCGGGCAGGCGCTGTAAACAATGACCGGCGGAGGCGCAACCGGCGCGGGTGTGCAGCCTGCGCACAACATCAGGCAGCTTGTCGCTATACCAGCGGCGTAACGTTTCATTCTCATTTATCAGCCTTGTAATGGTTTCTTCCCGTCGCACGGCCATTGCACCGGCGGCGATTAACTCACCGCGTAAAGTGACCTGCGCGGTTTCGTTTTTCCTGGCAATTCCCTGCGAAACGGAAAGCTGGTTTTTCAGCATCCCGATCACGTTTTTCTGTTCACCTGCCACCTTGTTTGCCCGTTCAAAGGAGCGCATCAGGTTGCCGTTTTCATGGCGCTGCCAGAGCACAACCGCCATCAGCGCGGCTAGTAAAAACAACATCACTTTCATTGAATACCCCTGATGCAGTAGGCACGCTCTCGCGCGCGGCGATTTTCCAGCCCTTTATCGATTGAGCCATTCACATAAACCCAACGGGTGAACTGGTCGCACGCCTGCCACCATTGATGACGCTTGATGTACGAGACCAGCGTTGAGCGGCAGGCCGCGCCGGTTCCCACGTTGAATGAGAAGCTGACCAGCGCGTCGTAAACGTGCTGCGGCATTTCCACCGGCGCGCAGACCGCGAGACGTTTCTCGACGTTCATCACATCCGCGACAAGGTTCGCCGCCGCCTGACGCCCGGTGATGTCCCCTTTCGGGACGACGCCTGCAGTGTGGCCGATGCCTGACGTCCACACTCCCGCGCTGCACTGGTAAGGCGTCAGGCGACAACCTTCGAGGTCGGCAATTAGCGCCAGCCCCTCGGGCGAGGTGTTAAGCAGTCGAAAGTCAGGCATCAGCGCCGCCAGCGCCAGCACTGCGGCCACACTGCATTTTTTAACGATTGATTTCACGAATAGCCCCTTTATCGAGTCCGAGCGATGTCAGATAGAGGTACGTCTTGCGCTTAAACCAGTAGTTCGTTAGCGCGGTAAAAATGGCGCATCCGCCGCCCACGTAAAGCGCCATCTTTTCGGGTGACATTGCCCCGACATATGCCAGCCCCACGGCCAGCCAGTAGGCGATAAACGTGGTGATTTTTTCCATACTCAGTCCCATAGATTCACCGTTTCGGTTCTGGCCGCGCTGTCGGTCTCGGGCAGCTCTATTGCCGTACCGTGCGGCAGGATAACGCCGAGCTCAGACAGGCCGGGATTAGCCTCTAAGACGGTTTCGACCACGCTCTCAGTTCGCCCGTAATACCGGGCGCAAATCGCGTCGAGGGTGTCGCCCTGCAGCGCGTAGACTTTCATCAGATTTGCCCCACGATACAGCGCGCTTTGTCCTGGATTCGCGCCACAGACCAGCGCATATCCCGCCACATCTCATCGATAGTGCTGTCGATACTGTCGGCCTTTTTGTCACCTTTGGCGGTCGCATCCACGCCGCGAAAACGTTCATAAAGCGTGGCCGTCGTCATCGAACACACGGCGTTGAAATAGTGGAAAACGCGCACGCTCTCGCCGTCGAGCTGGTCGGTCGGGACATCCGCCAGCGTGGCGTGACCGGCTTCGAGCTGACGCTCGCGCCATTCGCTCAGCTCCGCATTCGTCTCCGCGATGGCGGTCTTAATCGCCCGGCGCAGGCGCACGGGGGAAACGGTCTGCTCTAACCGCATTTCCTCCCGCACGCGCTTCGGATCCACGTCAGGATAAAACGGGGTGTTTTTGATTACCGGCTCGCTCACGCCCGGTGGTGGTATCACCACGCCCGGCACATCCTGCGGCTCTTTGTTTTGCTCAATAATCAGCGTCGTCATGACAACCTCGGGTAATAGGTGGGCGGTGGACGCCGCTCGCAGTCAGGGTAAGGAATACCCGCATTGAACGGCGTGCCGCCCGGCTCGGGGAGCGCTCGGTTAACCTGCGGCTTTTGCCGCCTTTGGTGGACGCCCGCGCCGTGCCGCCGGTTTAGCGGCAGGTTTGCGCGTGCGCGGTTGAGTCGTTTTGGTTTTCGGGGCGGGTTCAGGTTTTGGCCTGAGCTGGCGCGCTAACTGCTCGATATCCTTTTTCACCCCGATAGTGCTTTCCAACTGGATCGCACGCTGCAGGTGCGCCAGCGCCTCGGGCAGTTGCTTCGCATCACGCAGCACGTAGCCGGTGATTTTGTGCAGCTTCGCACGCACGATATCGGGCATATCCGCGCGCTCCGTCAGCGCGATGGTGTCGAGCAGGTTCGCCAGTTCGACCGGCTGTTTTGCAGCGAGCAGGCGCTGCGCGGCGAGCGTGACCTCTTCGGCCAGCAGGCACGGCGTCGGACGGCGACCGACCGGCATGGTGAGGCCGTAGGTCATGGCGTAACGGGCTATCTCCAGCGCCCCGGCGATATCGTCAGCATCGAGACGCCACAGCATGACCGTCATGACGATGTCATCCTGCGCCCCTTTACCACTGTCGAGGACGCCAGCCACCCACGGCAGATAGAACGGCAGCAGCTCGCGTTTCTTCGCGGCTTTACGCTCTTTTGAACTGATTTGTTTTAGCGTGCGGTTGTCTGCGGCCAGCTTAACGAGCATCTGCTCATAGGCAGTTGCATTACGCAGCGGGACTGCAGCCCGCTGCGCAGTTTCAGAGGCCGAGACCCGCATCATGTGACGCGCTGCGGGACTCGTCATGGCTTACTCTCCGCCTTCCGGTGCTGCAGGTGCGGTGAAGTCACCGAGCGTGATATTTTCAATCAGGCACCCGGCGGCGTAAGCCTCGACCACGTAGTCGATATTCATTGACTCGTAGTTTTCGACGCGGTCTTTTTTCGGCTCTTCGATGATGGCGCGGCGGTGTGCGTCATCCATGAAGTAAATCGACAGATTGTCGAGACGCGTCACCATCAGGGCATTTGCCGGGAAGTAAGGCACGCGCACGGCTGGCAGGTTGCCGATTCGCTTCTGGCTGATGATGATGTCAGCGGCCAGCGACTCGGTGTTTGCCTGCTCCTGATTAACGATAGGGAAATATTTATCCGCCATCAGCTTACGCCCGGTGATGACAACCAGCTCCGGGTCGTCCTGATAAATCTCGTCAATCAGATTGCCGGTGGCATCCATGACCAGCGCGTCGAGGTTCGCATAGTCGCCGTTTTTACCCACGCGGATCGCTTCAGAAATCACCGCTCCTTCCTCGTCGGTGATTTTGGACATCACGCGCGCTGGCGCTTCATTGCGGTACTTCTGCAGCCAGCCGGTCGCCACGTCCTGCAGCATCGGATTCTTTTTGCGGTCGGACGTCGCCGCGCGCTCGATGCCGTTGAAACCGGCCATGATGAAATCGAGCGACTGACGCTTGATAATCGCGTCGCGGATACGGGTCTGGAAGTCCTGGAATCGCGCCCACAGGTCGAGCTGTTTGTAGCGGATATGGAAGTCAAAGTTAATCTGCGCGCACTCGTATTTGTTGGACTCCAGCGCGGTGAAATCAGCGGTTTTACGCTCGTCGTCACCGGCGGTGTCGGCAGTGCTGGCAATCGTACCGTTAACGCCAACCCCGACTTTTTCGCCTTTCAGCTCGTCAACCGGCACGATGTTGATTTTGGTCAGAAACGCGGATGACATCTGCAGCGTGGTCATCAGGGTTTGCGTGACCGACGGCTCGACGGTGAATTTCTTCGCCACGTCATCGGTGGAAACGCCGTTCAGCTCCGCGACGCGGGACAGGTAGGCATTGAATTTGAAGCGGGTATCTTTACGCATGGATATTCCTGTTCAGGTAATAGGTATCTGGCCGGGCTGTACGCCAGGCGGGTTATCAGCAGTTGGTCAGCAGCTCGTCGCCGGTACCGCCTTTTGAAAGCTCGCGGCGCGGCTGCCGCTGGCTTTCGGTACTATCGAGGGAGCTTTTCAGGGAGGTAAACGCCTGTGCGTTTTCATCGACTTTACTGGTCACGTCCTGCTTAAGCCGCGCAAAAGCGGTCTCCAGCTCGGTGACGCGCAGGTCGGTGGCGTTGAGATTGGTTTGCACCTGCTCGATGACGGTGGTCACCGCCTCATGTACATCGGCGAAACGGGCGTCATCGCTGGCCTGCTTACGGCCAAAAATGGCTTTAACCTTATCGGTCAGGCTGTTGAGCATGGTGTCGGGAACGTCCTCAAACTCCAGTTCAGCCAGTGAGGCCACAGAAAAAACGTCGTCCGGCTGGTCTTTTTTACCGGCGAGCGGGTTCTGCGCGGCGCGGCTGCAGAATTCGAGGTATTCGGTGCCGAGGCTTGCCGGGTCATCGGTGACAGCCAAGCCAACGAGGTAACATTTACCGCTATTGGCAAAGTTCGGGCGGATCTCCATGGAGGTGTAAACCTTCTGCCCGGCCTTAACCATGCTGACCAGCTCGTCGAGCGGCTGGATTTTACCAAACAGCGCTTTTTTGCCATCGAGCGCAGAGCCATCGCTGATAATCTCCGCCTTAAGCTCGGTTACATCGCCATAACGTTTAAACTGGCTGTCAGGCATCAACCCCCGGATATGTTCGAGGTTAATGCGGCAGCCGTAGACGCGCGGGTCGAACGTGTCGGCCATATCCTGAATATCATCGCCACTGATGACGCGGCCATCGCAGGTGTCACCTTCGACGCCGATGCGAAACCATTTAGAAACTTTCTTTGCCATTGTTCAGGTGTCCTGATGTTGGGTTTTCGGGTCAGGGTTAGTTTCCCGACTCTGACCCGTATCAGCCACCGCTTACGATCTGATTAGATCTGACACAACAGTCACTTAGCGCGAATACTCCCCTATTTCCTTAGCCTTGCCACGTCACACCAAAAACGAGACAAGCATGACCATTTCAACTCACCTTTCTTTGTTAAATGACCCGCGACGAAAGGCGCGGCTGTTGTACTGGCAGGGGTTCGCCGTGCCGCAAATCTGCGACATGCTGCAGCTCAAGCGCCCGACCGTGCAGAGCTGGAAACAGCGCGATGGATGGGAAGAAACCGCCCCTATTAACCGCGTGGAATCGACGATAGAGGCGCGGCTTATTCAGCTCTACGCAAAGCCAGACCTGACCGCGCATGACTTCAAAGTTGCTGATTTTCTGTCGCGCCAGATGGAGCGGCTCGCACGCGTGAACCGCTACGGCCAGACCGGCAACGAGGTGGATTTAAACCCCAATATCGCCAGCCGTAACAAAGGGGATCGCAAAAAGCCGAAACGTAATTATTTCAGCGAGGAGGCCATCGAGAAGCTGGAAGAGATTTTCTTCGATCAGTCGTTTGACTATCAGCTCCGCTGGCATAAAGCGGGATTAGAGCACCGCATCCGCCACATCCTGAAATCGCGACAGATTGGCGCGACGTTCTACTTTGCGCGCGAGTCCCTCCTGCGCGCGCTTAAGACCGGGCAGAACCAGATATTTTTGTCAGCCAGTAAAACGCAGGCTTACGTGTTCCGTAAGTACATCATCGCCTTTGCCCGTCTGGTTGACGTCGACCTGTCAGGCGACCCGATCGTCATCGGAAACAATGGCGCTGAGCTGATTTTTCTCGGGACTAATTCCAACACAGCGCAGAGTCACAACGGCGACCTGTATGTCGACGAAATTTTCTGGATACCCAATTTCCAGAAGCTGCGCAAAGTCGCCTCGGGCATGGCCTCGCAGTCACACCTGCGCACTACCTATTTTTCGACCCCGTCGACGCTGGCGCACGGCGCGTACCCGTTCTGGTCAGGCGAGCTGTTTAACCGGGGACGCAGTAACCGCGACGAACGTGTCGACATCGATATCAGTCATCAGGCGCTTGCCGGTGGCATGTTATGCGGGGACGGCCAGTGGCGGCAGATTGTCACCATTGAGGACGCGCTCGCCGGGGGCTGCACCCTGTTTAACCTCGATCAGCTTAAGCAGGAAAACAGCGCTGATGACTTCCGTAACCTGTTCATGTGCGAGTTCGTCGACGATAAGGCGTCGGTATTCCCGTTCGAGGAGCTGCAGCGCTGCATGGTTGATGCAATGGAGGAATGGGAGGACTTCGAACCCTTTGCCAACCGTCCGTTTAACTGGCGTCCGGTCTGGATTGGTTATGACCCGTCACACACCGGCGACAGCGCAGGCTGTGCGGTGCTGGCTCCGCCGCTGGTTGCCGGTGGCAAGTTCCGCATTCTTGAGCGTCACCAGTGGAAAGGCATGGACTTTGCCGCGCAGGCCGAGGCCATCCGGGCGCTGACCGAAAAATACACCGTCGACTATATCGGCATCGATGCGACCGGCATCGGCCAGGGTGTTTACCAGCTCGTACGCTCATTCTTCCCGGCGGCACGCGCCATCCGCTACACGCCGGAAATGAAAACCGCGATGGTGCTGAAAGCAAAAGACACCATTCGACGCGGGTGCCTGGAATATGACGCCGGTGCGACCGATATCACTCAGTCATTCATGGCTATCCGCAAAACCATGACCAGCAGTGGCCGCAGCGCCACCTATGAAGCCAGCCGCAGTGAGGAAGTCAGCCACGCAGATATCGCGTGGGCGACCATGCACGCCCTGTTAAACGAGCCGCTTTCAGCAGGTAGCGGTATGCATTCAAGCTCAATTCTGGACATTAACTAAGATGAAAAAACGCCAAAATAAACAGCCAAAACAGAACAACATGACTGCCAGCGCACCGCAAAAAATGGAGGCATTCACCTTTGGCGAGCCGTCACCCGTTCTGGATCGCCGCGACATTCTCGACTATGTCGAGTGCATCAATAACGGCAAATGGTACGAGCCGCCGGTCAACTTCTCCGGGCTGGCAAAAAGCCTGCGCGCCGCCGTGCACCACAGCTCCCCTATTTATGTAAAGCGCAACATTCTGACCAGTACCTTTATCCCGCACCCATTGCTGTCTCGTCAGGACTTCAGCCGCCTTGTGCTCGATTATCTGGTCTTTGCCAACGGCTATCTGGAAAAGCGCATGAGCGTCACCGGCCAGCTTTTTAAGCTGGAAACCTCCCCGGCCAAATATACCCGCCGTGGCGTCGAGGATGGCGTTTACTGGTACGTGTCGGACTTCACACACCCGCACCAGTTTGCGCCCGGCTCGGTATGCCATTTGCTGGAGCCCGATATCAATCAGGAGCTCTACGGGATGCCCGAATACCTGAGCGCGCTCAATTCCGCCTGGCTGAATGAATCCGCCACGCTGTTTCGTCGCAAGTATTACCAGAACGGCGCGCACGCGGGTTACATCATGTATGTGACTGACGCGGCGCAAAGCAGCACCGACGTCGAATCGCTGCGTGATGCGATGCGTAACTCAAAAGGACTCGGGAATTTTAAGAATCTGTTTTTCTACGCGCCCAACGGCAAACCGGACGGCATTAAGATTGTGCCACTGAGTGAAGTCGCCACGAAGGATGATTTTTTCAATATTAAAAAGGTGAGTAGTGAAGATCTTTTAAGCGCACACCGAGTACCACCTGAATTAATGGGGATTATTTCAAAACATACTGGTGGATTCGGAGATATTGTAAAGATAGCTGAAGTGTTCGTTCGTAATGAACTAACACCATTGCAAGAACGTTTTAAAGAAATAAATGAATTCGTAGGAGATGAGATAATAAAATTCACACCTTATAATCTTAACAACTAAGCTTTAATAAATTTCAGAACCACATTGCACAGCCCCTAAAAACATTTAACGGGGCTGTACCCAAACACCACTACATTAACTTAGAGAAATACAAAGAAAATATAATATTACCAACCACACCACATATAATTGAAATTATAATGCCACCATAAAAAACTTTAGCTTTGCTTTTCAGAGAGGAAAGGTATGATACATACTGTTCCTTGGAATGCTCAGTTATTAAAATCCAACTCTGATGTTTGGACTCCGCCCGCACAGAAACCCATGCTGCTAATACGACTGACACAATCAGGGCAATTATCATAAAGAAAACCAAACCCAATATAAACCTTGGCCATACACCTGTTGATGTTATGTTAAGCAGGAAATCAATTTTTTTTGAAGTCAAATCATCCGCACCAACTTGCCCCGTAATTTTAGATATTTCATCGCTATAGTTTTTAGCCAATTTCAATATCGTAAACATAGCACCAGCAGTAGAAAAACCAAAAAACACTGCCCCTGTTAAAAAACCTATTTTTTCACTATTTTTGTGTACTAATTCAGGGATTTTTTTCACATCAACTATGAAGTTCTGAAGATGTGAAGTTAATAGTGACTCAATGTCAACTCCCCAAGTCCTTTCCGTATGATTTATAGAAATATAAATACAATTGCCAGCAGTTGTGAAACTGTTCCTATTGCGCAATCTTGTTGGGTAATAGGAATGCCCCGCTCCACCGAACGTAATTTCTATTTGTTGCTTTTCGGCAATATTTCGGTTCTTGAACTTAATCAAATAAGTCCATGACAAATTTATGAGAGTACAGTTAACTTTCTTTACTTCACTGTACGAAACAAACTCATCAAAAGTATTTATCTCTACTGATGAATCATCTGAAAAGAACATTTTTGCTGTGAATTGTATAAAAGTCGCTTCATTCTGTTGATTTATTCTTTGGCTTATTAAGTAATGAGTACTAATTAAATCTTGTTGATCTACTTTAAAACTCCCGTAGATAGCTTTTTCAATCAACTGAGGTTTACCAAGCAGTTGAGAGATAAAACGGCCAAATGAGGAGGGCTCACATGGGAGCATAACTCCATAATTTTGAGAGCCATCCCCGCTATCAACTATTAATTGTATATTACCCATATCATCATTTCTGGACATTTTAATCGCTTTTTTAAGATAAAAGAGTATTGCATTTTAATGCACTTACAACAGATCGCGCAATGCTTTCCCCGCCTCGCCTGCCCGCTTAACGGGTCGCTTTTAATGCACGTGCATCAGGAGCCCCGAGCCGCGCCTGCGCTGGCGCTGGCTCGCAAACGCTGGAATCAAAAATGAATGCAAACTCATGCACCTGATGCGTGCACCACTAGAAAAGTGAAAAATTTGGGTCAAATTCCTCGCTTTTTGCCTCTACTTTTTTCATTGAGGCCAGAAAATTCATACCATCATTTAGCGATACCGGTCGCTCGTACTCAATCATAAAAACACCATCAAAAGTGCGCCCCAGCCAGTATCCGCCGCCGCACTCTTTAGGCCGCTGAAAGAAAACCCACCCTCCGGGACGGTAATGCTCTAAGGTCTCACCCCGATAGACCACCTGAAAATCCAAGTCATGACCCGCCATAGCCCCTCCGCATAATCACTGTATATACATACAGTATTTATAGCAGATATCCAGGCGAAATGCTAACGCCTCGCCGGGCTCGTTGTTCAACACCATCGGCACTGAAAGTGAGTTTCAGCACCGGTGCTGTTCTTACGGTCGCCGTGGTGGCCGGCATGGTTACCGATGTGATCGCATATGATTTCGGAGTACTGATGTAGCTATATCGGCGATGGTTGTTTCTCACTAATCTCCTCTTGCATTGAAAATCCCGGCCACCCACCAGCAGCCCTATATTTGAATTTTTTATCGCCATAAATCACCGTTGCCCCACGCGCCAGCGCGTCGAGCTCCCACCGTTCCGGGGTAATGCCCTCCTGAGCTAAATCGAAACGAATTTTTGCGACGCGATCCCTTTCGGGCTTTGTCATCCTAGCTGATGGCGCTTGCTCGCTGGTTTTGAGCGGCGCATTGCTTATTTGCTGCCGATGTTTGCGCGGTGCGCCAGCTTTTAACGCCCCGTTAAGCACCTTCACGACGTCCGGTGCATTCCAGCCGATAACCCCGCGCTCAATCAGATTTAACACCGCTGCGGCTTGCTCAGACGGTGTGGGGGTCATAACTGGATCGCCGCCGCCGGTGAGCTTTCCACAGTTATTGACAGGACTCCGAGGCGCGGCAGAGCCGCTTTTTAAGGTCAAAGGCTCAACGGCCAAAACCTTTGGAACGATGCGCCATTCGGCTGTACGAGTTACATGGACACGATTAGCCCCGAGATGAGGGGCATAAATCCCGACAACCCTCTCGATATCTTCCTCGTATTCGTTGACCTCATCCGTCACCTTACGGGCGACCCTGACCGCCTGAGCATCACGCGGCATGTTTGCCCCACCCTGCGCGATGATGTACCGCTCAAAGTCACCCTCATCTGCAGCAGCTCGCGCGGCCTCGACCCTGTCGTCAAACTCGCAGGCAATACTCACCCCACGTGGCAGTTTGCGCAGTTCGCGGTAAGCGCCCATCGTCGGGAGACCAATCGGTTTAAACTGAGGGATGCGCCATGTTGACGCCCATGCGGTGACGGCTGCGGCCGTGTCTTTTAGAGGCTTGCCGGTGTCATTATCGAGCTGGCCGTCGAGCGCGTAACCGTCGATATTTTTTGCAATGTATTTAGCGATATAACCCGCCGCTCCGCCCTGATTAAGATGGCGTGACTCAAAGCGCTGTTTTGCCGCGCCCTTTTCGTGTCCGTCCTCTTTGAGGGCATAACGACGCATAATTTCGTTAATGGCTTTACGCTGACCGGGTTTGCAAAACAGCATCATGTGCCAGTGTGGCGTGCCGTCATGGTGCGGTTCGACAACGCGCATCCCGTAAACCTCTAAATCGTTATCTTTGAAAGCTGTACGCATCAGGCTCCAGATTCGGCACAGATAGCGCTGGCCGTCTTTGGGTGTGAATGCTGTTTCGTTCCAGCCGTGATTGAGCTGCACCGTTTTGCTTTCACCTTTGCCAACCTGACGGGTCGGGTGATACTTCGATGGCGTGGTCAACGTGATAAACATTCCCACGTCACCAACGCTGGTCGCGTAGCGTTCAATCCCGGCGATAGTATTCATCAGCTCCATACGACGTATTTCAGGGTTCGAAATACTCCCCATGACCTTGCTTATGAGGTCAATACGTTCGCCGGTGATTTTGTTTTCCAGCTCGCAGGATTTCAGGTATTCGAGATTAGCCAGACGGCGCGCGTGAACATCACGGATCGCTATTTTGCTTGCGTAAGGTGAACGGTCTTTGTTGACCTCACCTGCTGCGATGAGCAGCGCCTCGCGCCAGCGCATCCGCTGCGCCTTGAGCTGGTTGACCCACCACTCGTCTTTAATCAGTCGTGAAATAGCGGAAAATGCCATGCGGATCGTCATCTGACCCTTACGGTATTTTTTCCAGAACATCGGGGTGATGTTAAATGCGCGAGCAATACCGGCCACTTGCCCGTATAGGTGCGACTGGGCTTCATCGGTGAAAAGTGTCTCTTTCCCGCCGTAAGCCTCCGCCCATGCGTCGCTTAACTCCTCGTATTTGCTCCAGAGCTGAGAGGCAATTCTGGCCGCAAATTTCCTGAGCTCTTTGTCATTCATATCTGGTAAGCGCGCATACTGGTCGCGCTCGGACAGAAACCCAATCGAGGCGGTTTCATTCATCCCGCACAACTCATTAACACGCTCAAGACGTGGCAGCAGCTTGCGCTCAAACGTGTTTTTAAGGAAATACAGCCCACCTAAAGGGCTCTTTTTACGGCGGATGAAGTTATAACGCGATGTAAACAGCGTTTGCAGGAAAAACGGCAGACGGTCAATCCGGTTTAAAACACCTTGCACCTGACGGAGTTCGGCACGTGTAAGGGGTCTGTCGCGGCCAATGGCCTCTTTGGTGACGTTATTCCAGGGATAAGCACCAACGAATGAATCAGTGGCGCCCTTCAAAAATGGTGGTGGTGGCGAGGGGGCAACACGCCCCCGAGGTTCGTTGGACATATTATTTAAAAGCGTCCAGACATTGCTTCCCCATGCGTTCAATCCGAGCTTCCAAAGCTGAGAAGCCGGTAAGATCGCTGGTCAAAAGATCATGCAAAACCAAGCCTGATATAAGCTTAGGGATAGTTGGGTAGTAACCCACAACGTCCAACCATTCCTTACCTTCATTCTTCCCGGATGTAGCGGTCTTTTTTTCCTGCAAAATGAATTGATAGCGGTCACTAGTGATGACGTATTGGTTATTAATCTCGATGCGTATGCTCATTTTTGCTTCCTGTTAAAAGTGGTTAGCCAGCTCTACCGAAAATTGAGTTGTGTAACTTTTCCGACTCCTGCCCTAATAACTCGATAATCTCGGTGCGATTAAGTTCTGACTTACTGATGTACGCGATAAGTCCGTCAAACTGAGAAGAGAAACGGCTCGCCGTGTCGCGCTGTGCCTCGCTTACTGCCTGCGCCAGATGTGCCGAATACATCCCCCGCTGCGCTGTATTTTGTTTTTGCATTTGCCTATCTCCGGACAAAAGGAGTCCCCACGCTGTAAGGCGCGTAATAAAACGAATCCAGATTAATTAATGTAAATACTGCTCAGGTTTTACTGAGGTTAAAATGGTTGGTGCGTACTCAAAAAGGCTGAACAACTCTCGCAGAGCGCGGAAAAGTTTGTCACGCCAATAACAGTCCTCCTCATTCAAACGCCAGTGCGGCATCATAAATTCCTGCTCTGTCAGTCCCGCATGAAGAAACAATGAGCGTCTTTGGCTGACGGTCAGGCGGCTGATGAATGTTGCTTTTGACGTGCCAAGTTGGCGATACCGGGTGAATGCATTTCTCAATTCATCAAGCGCGCAAACAAGACGCTCACGATCGGCTTCGGTCATTTCCTCTAAGCGCATAACAGAGTGACGCTGTTTTAATTGAGCGTGGAAACAAACCGTAAGACGCTCCCGTTCCATCATCTGATTGTAAAAATCGCAAGTGTCTTGCCAGCGAGGCTGAGCCAGATACTTGCAGACCAGACCACGAAGCGCTGTTGGTTGTTTCTGGATCACATCAAGTGTCATTACCGTCATAACCACAGTCCTCTCTTTTTGACCAGGCGACGAAGCTTCTCGATAACGCCCGGCTTTCGGGTTCGGATGATGATGCCCTTACGTCCACGACCGTGAGTGATAGTGAAGTTGGTAGGTTTAGGACTTTCTCTTCGAAGCAGCTGTGCGATACAGCGAGGTTCATTCTTCATACTGGCTCCCCTAATCCGAGCCACATCAGCCAACCATCTCTAATTTCCTTCGGGCGGCTGTCATAGGCCATCTTCATGCCCTTGTTCCAAGCTGGCAGGTAAACCCAATATTCCCCTGCGCGTCCACTAGTTGACTGTGGATCAGTCATCTCGACTACAGGCAGCTTGCCCTTTTCAATCATGCCTTTAACGGCTGCAGGTGTTTTACCAATAAGGCGCGCGAATTCCTGGTATGGAACCGCATCTGTTCTACTTACAAGCTGGTTGTTCATCTGCTACGATTCTCCTTTAGTGTGATTAATTGCTCTTAATGGGCTTTAATTGCTCCCACTAGATAACCCAATAAGAGTAAAACATCCCGATAGGGGCAATATTCTTCCATAGGAGTAACTATGTCAACCCCGGTATTTGAGAAGATAAAGCTGATTAGAGAATCAGAGAGATTAAATAAGAGGCAATTCAGTGAGTTAACAGGAATAGCCTATAGCTCTCTTGCTGGTTATGAGTCCGGAGACAAAAAGCCCGGAGTTGAGCAAATCATGAAAATCCTGCAACACCCCCGGTTCACAAAGTACACGTTGTGGTTCATGGCCGATCAAATAACACCTGAAGCTGGGCAAATTGCACCGGCTCTCGCGCACTTTGGGCAGCAGACAACAACGTCACCCCACTCAGACCAGAAAACTGGCTAACCATCTACGGGGCTTATTTGTGCAGAAAATGCACTGTGAGTTTTTGTAATCTAAATCAGGAAATTGAAGTACGCAGTAACATCATCGGGAGGCTTTATGTCTGTTAAAAAGCTCGATGATGGTCGATATGAAGTGGACATTAGACCGGCTGGGCGTAACGGAAAACGCATCCGTCGGAAGTTCGACAAGAAAAGCGAGGCGATGGCTTTTGAAAAGCATACTCAATATAACCATCACTCAAAGGAATGGCTTTCAAAACCAACGGACAAACGCCAATTGTCGGAACTGAAAGAGTTGTGGTGGAAGCTGAAAGGTAAACATGAGGAACACGGTCAATCTTATCTCAGGAAAATTGAGCGTTTCGAAACGATGACCGGAAATCCGTGCGCTTTCCAGATCACCAAGAGCCTGATAACGCAATATTGTGCTCAACGCCGGGGTGAAGGTATTAAGCCAACCACCATCAACCGCGACCTGATCACGCTAGGTGGGATGTTTACAACCCTGATTGAGTCAGAACTGTATAACGGTGAGCATCCATTCAGGGGATTCAAAAAACTGAAAGAGCAGACAGCCGAAACGGGCTATCTCACTCTTGAAGAAATTGACGCCTTACTAGCAGCGCTCTCAGGTGATAATCGTAAAATTGCGGTTTTATGTTTGAGCACCGGGGCAAGATGGGGAGAAGCGGCACGGTTAAAGGCGGAGAACGTGATTCATAACCGGGTGTCTTTCGTTAAGACGAAAACCAACACACCGCGAACGGTCCCGATCTCTGATGACGTTGCGGCTTACGTAGTCGGCAAAACACGAGGCTTTCTGTTTCCTGAGGCCAGTTATGCTGACTTTAGGCGAACCCTCAAAGAGGTTAAGCCCGATTTACCGGCCGGACAAGCAACACATGCGCTACGACACTCTTTCGCCACGCACTTTATGATTAACGGGGGCAACATCATTACACTTCAGAGGATCTTAGGTCATACGAAAATTGCGCAAACGATGGTCTATGCGCACTTCGCTCCTCAGTACCTGCAGGACGCGATTTCGCTTAACCCGTTGAAGGGTGCAAATGGTGGTCAGAGTGTCCACAATGTGTCCACACCCTAGCCGCTTTTTATGGCTTTTGACTGCTAGTAGTAAAACGTGAAGCCTTGTCTGGCGCGGCTTTCCAGCTACGCCAGACATTAAAAAGGCTCCCTCAGGAGCCTCTCATTATCAATTAAGCCTGCACCGGCAAACTAAAGCTCGAAATACTCCTTGAGAGCTGTTGCGCCTGCTCTTCCAGGGAAGCGGCGGCGGCGGCGGACTGCTGAACCAGCGCGGCGTTCTGCTGGGTCACGCCATCCATCTCTGTCACCGCCTGTCCGACCTGGCTGATCCCACGGCTCTGCTCTTCAGAGGCCACGGAGATCTGCTCCATCAACGTATTCACTTTATTCACGGAACTGATAATAGAATCAATGACCTCGCCTGAACGGTTCACCAGTTCAGCACCGTTTTTGACGCTGGAAACCGACTGGGCAATCAGGCTTTCAATGTCTTTCGCGGCAACCGCGCTTTTCTGCGCAAGGGTGCGCACTTCACTGGCCACCACGGCGAAGC
>Ga0308157_10002081_pt1 | contig 35417 bp, 41 predicted proteins | sample PhyBR1_FD_201035 | JGI IMG/M metagenome (GOLD analysis project Ga0308157, IMG submission 201035) | Phyllosphere microbial communities from UC Gill Tract Community Farm, Albany, California, United States - DLSLB.R1 | ecosystem: Host-associated > Plants > Phyllosphere > Unclassified | place: USA... | reverse complement strand
TGTTTAGAGCCACAAATTTATTAAAATTTATCGGCTTTCGAAATTCGGGAAAAGTGGCGACCTGAGCAAAGTCATCGCGATTGCTAAAAGAGAATTTATATCTTTGCTAAGAAATTAATTTTCAGGCAGAAAAAGCAGGAAATTTTCAGTTTTAAAAATTAAATTTCAGCTTTGAAAAAAACGAAAAAAACGCCCGTATAGCAGGTGATTTTTCACTTTTAAATTTTAAAAAAAATAAAAAAAACGATATGAAAAAATTAATAATGGTTTTTATGCTGATGTTTTCCGTGACGATTTTCGCACAGAAAATTCAGAATCAAACCGTGGACGCGGCTTGTGGAAAATGCATTTTTAAACTGAAAAGCGACAAAGGTTGCGCCATGGCGGTGAAAATCGATGGTAAAATCTACCACGTTGAAGGTCTTGATAAGAAAACTTTCGGTGACGCGCACGCGGCGGACGGTTACTGTAAAATGATGAAAAAAGCAGTGGTAAGCGGCGAAATCAAAAAAGATAGATTTTATGCGACCAGCTTTAAATACGTCGATTAATTTCCGGATTTTTTGCCCAAACAGCGGCGAAAAATTCTTTTAACAAAAATAAACCAATACTGTACCCGACTGGTGGTGCAGTATTTCTTTGTTGTGAAACTCCAGATTGGTCTGACTTTCCAGCACGTCGTGAACCATCTGCTGCAGCACGCCGTCGCCAATTCCGTGGATGATTTCGAGTCTTTTTAAATTATTTTCGCGGCAGAAGTCCAAAGTTTTCAGCAGTTTTTCCTTTTGCAAAAATAGCCGCTCAAAAGCATCAATTTTTCCGGAATTCTTTCCGAAGTTTTCGAAATGTAAATCGAGCACTAAAGGCTGTTTCGCATGCTTTTTCGATTTTGGTTTGGAAAATTCTTCTTTTTGAACCGTTTTAATCTGGTTATAAATTTCGGGATTTTGCAGAACGATTTCATTTTCATTAAAGATGTGGGAAAAGCCGTGTTCATCCTCAACGGTAATTTTCTTGCCGTTTAAAGCGGTAATCTTTCCTTTCATGTTGTCATCAAGGACTGAAATTTGGTCGCCGATTTTCATTTTGTAAAATTAGGTTTTTGAGACTTTGTCAAAGTTAAATATGTGCGGCGTAAAACTTTGACAAAGTTTGTGCGAGTTAGAGATCAGCTAAAGGGGAAAATGGCTCACTCTGTTTTTGGTGACAGTACTTAAAATTTTCAATATCTTCGAAGTAGGAGATGACTTTTTCTCTTTCTAAAAGGGTGTTATGCTTACTAACGATTGCCTGGTAGGATGAATATTTATAATGACCTAGCGATATCCCGATGTCCAGCGGATTTCGGTGGATGTAAATAATTAAATTGCGCAGATATCTTTGGGAGTCCACCTTTAGCCTTTTAAAAGGAGATTCTAAAAGTGGCCCGTGGCGTTTCTCCACTTTGTTGAAGGCCTGTGTATAAGAGCTGATCAGCTTGCCAAGCTGTTTGCTGTAAACGTGATGTTCACTATGAAGTCCCTGTATATTACCATTTGATTTCGGGAAAATATTTGGATCTAATTCTTTCGTTCTTAGGAGGAAATGAAAGTGATTTCTCATTAAGCAGTACGCATATATATCAAAATAAGACAGCAAATATTTTTCAGTTTTCTTTAGGAAAAACTTATAATGATTGTCGTTCAGAAAAATGGGCTGGCCATTTACTCCTCGGTTGTAAATATGATAAAAGCGTGATTCCTCTAAGGGTTGTTCTCGGATTTGCATGGGATTGCATTTTCGACTAAAAATAAGATTTTTTTAGTGATGGAAAGCTTGTAAAGTTCAGAAGTTTTCGTCATGCAGTGTAAGAAGGTGGTAAAGCAGCCGCGAAAACTTGAAAACTTTGAGAAAGTTTTGAAAAGCTATGGTTGCGCTAAAGTAGATGCGAAAGTGCAGCTAAAAACTTTGTCAAAGTTAAATGTGCCGCGAGAAAACTTTGATAGAGTTCTGAAAAGCTTTAGTCGAGCTGAACTAGACGCGAAAGTGCTGCGAAACTTTGTCAAAGTTAAATGTGCCGCGAAAAAACTTTGACAAAGTTCTGAAAAGCTTTGGACGAGCTGAACTAGACGCGAAAGTGCTGCGAAACTTTGTCAAAGTTAGATGTGCCGCGAAAAAACTTTGACAAAGTTCTGAAAAGCTTTAGTCGAGCTGAAGTGCTGCGAAAAAACTTTGACAAAGTTCTGAAAAGCTTTAGTCGAGCTGAAATGCTGCTAAAAAACTTTGTCAAAGTTACTTTGCGCTGCTTAAAACTTTGACAAAGTGTTGCCTGCTGCTTAAAACTTTAACCAACGCCAAATTCTTACCGAAAAATTTCCGTATTTTTGGGCTTAATAATGATTTATCAATAACAGTACAGAAATATGGATCCAATTTTCGACCTCATAGAACAGGAAAGACAAAGACAAACGCATGGTGTGGAGCTGATTGCTTCAGAAAACTTTGTTTCGGAAAACGTAATGAAGGCCGTCGGCAGCGTTTTGACGAATAAATATGCTGAAGGCTATCCGGGCAGAAGATATTACGGCGGATGTGAGGTTGTGGATGAGGTGGAGAATCTGGCTATTGAGCGCGCGAAAGAACTTTTCGGTGTGGATTATGCGAATGTTCAGCCACATTCCGGCTCGCAGGCAAATGCCGCTATTTACCTTTCCATCATGAAACCGGGTGATAAAATGCTGGGTCTGGATTTATCAATGGGCGGACATTTAACGCACGGTTCTTTTGTAAATTTTTCGGGAATGCAGTACGATGCGCATTTTTATGGCGTTGAACGAGAAAGTGGACTGATCGATTATGAGGCGATGCGCCAAAAAGCTTTGGAAGTAAAACCAAAAATGATTATTGCGGGTTATTCGGCATATTCGCGTGATTTGGATTTTAAGAAATTCCGTGAAGTTGCAGACGAAGTGGGAGCTACTTTGTGGGCAGATATCGCGCATCCTGCAGGTCTCATTGCAAAAGGTTTGTTGAGTTCCCCTTTCGAACACTGCCACGTTGTGACGACTACGACGCATAAAACGTTGCGTGGCCCACGCGGCGGTCTGATTATGATGGGTAAAGATTTTGAAAATAGTTACGACCACAAAACGCCGAAAGGGGATATTAAAATGATGAGCCAGGTTTTGGACAGTGCTGTTTTCCCGGGAATTCAGGGGGGTCCGCTGGAACATGTAATCGCCGGTAAAGCGGTGGCTTTTGCTGAAGCGCTTGATGATAAGTTCTTGGTTTATATGAAACAGGTTGTTGCAAACGCGCGCGCTTTGGCAAAAGCGATGATTGACAATGGTTTTGATATTGTGAGTGGTGGAACTGACAATCATTTGATGTTGGTGGACCTTCGAAATAAAAACGTAAACGGAAAAGAGACCGAAAAAGCATTGGTGAAAGCGGATATTACGTGCAATAAGAACATGGTGCCGTTCGATGATAAATCGGCGTTTACCACCTCGGGAATCCGTCTGGGAACCGCTGCGATTACCACACGCGGTTTGAAAGAAGCTGATATGGAGGTTCTTGCAGGTTTGATTAATGATGTGGTGATGAACATCAATGATGAAAAAACCATTGCGGAGGTGCGTAAAAAGGTGAATCAGATGATGGAAGGAAAAGCCTTGTTTAATTTTTAAAAAAAGTTGCCGATTTTTTTGAAATTTTATTTTACATTTGATAGAGAGTAAGCATTTTTTTTAATTTAATTTTAGGATAACTGTTTGGATCACAAGTCTTACACGTTTTTGGAAATCAAACAGAAGATGGTTAATTACTGTGTTTATCAGGACCGGTGCCATCAGGAAGTGGAGCAGAAAATGCGCGATTTTTTACTGGTGCCAGAAGCAAAAGAAGAAATCCTGCTTTATTTGATGCGGGAAAATTATCTTAATGAGGAAAGGTTTACGCGCAGTTATATACGGGGTAAGTTTTATATTAAATCGTGGGGAAGGATTAAAATTCGAAATCATTTGAAATTTAAAGGAGTACCGGAAAAGCTAATCAATAAAAGTTTCGATGAAATTGATGAAGATGATTATGAAAAGACTTTGAGGAAACTCTGGCACGATTATTACAGCAAGCAGAAAAATTTGCAGGAATACCAGAAAAAATCGAAGACGATTAAGTATTTACTGGGCAAAGGATTTGAGTACGAATTTGTTCAGGAGGTCCTGAAAAAAGATGATATTTAAAAAATAAGGTGTTGATGCGAATGAAATTGCATCTTCTTTTTACTTCGGGAAGCTAGGTTTTTAAAGGAGAAATGTTCTCCAAATCATCGAAGTTTGCGAAAGCGTTACACAATCCTTTACGGAAAATCCTTCCCAATTCAATTTATTTTAATTAATTTGCACCCATATTTAATATAAAAAACACATAAAAACTTGCAAAAATCTACCTTATGAAAAAAATTAACTTATTAGTTGCTCTCGTGCTTTTTATATCTGTAAGTGCCCAAAGCAGCGATGAGACTCGCTTCGGCTTCACCGGTAATTTCCACCAGGGTTCTATTGTCAACGTACATGATGCCTCTAAAGGAAGATTTGGCGGATCTCTTGGAGTACTTGCTGAATTTCCAATTGTGAAGAGTGATGCCGAAGGGCAGGAATATCTCTACTTGGTACCCATGTTAGAATACAGCATGCAGGGAGAAAATGCTACAGCCGAAGTACAAAAGTATGGCCGTCAAAAGTTTCACAATGATTATGTTGCTGCAGCGTTGTATCTTAAGTATTTTTATCGTCCGGGAAACATTAAAAGTGACTATTTTGTTTTTGGAGGCCCGCGCTTGGAATTTTTGGTCAGCGATAAACGCGAGACGAGCGCACAGTATGAGGAATTGTATTTTCAGTATAATCACGATGATGAAATGAACAAAATCGGTCTTGGCGTTTCTGTGGGCGTGGGTGCCCGGGTGACGGATAACCTGGAAGCCTTCTTACGCTTTGACCGTGGCTTTTCCAAAGTTTATCCAAATGCAATTAATGGCGTAACCTATAACCGCCAGTTAAGCGTCGGGGTGAACTATTATCTGGGATACAGCAGATAGTAAATAGGAGCTTCGTGGCTGGGCTACACAAAACACTAAAATGAAGAAATTTATCTATACGTTTGTTGTTATTGCAACATTTTTAAGCTCCTGCAAACCGAAGGAGAATATCGTTTATCTTTCCAACGACAATTTTGAGCAGGAGGTCTCTAAAGCCAAGTATGAAGGTCTTCATATTCAGCAGGGTGACCGGCTTCAAATTTTGGTGTCTGCTTTGGATGAAATTGCCGTTCGCCCTTTTAATCAAAGCAGTATGACAAGAACGGCTGCGGCTGGCAATGAGGGTAGCTCGACTCAAAATATGGCAGCTGCTCCGAGTGAATATACAGTCACCTCCGAAGGATCCATTAACTTTCCGGTCTTGGGAAGTATTTACTGTGAGGGAATGACGAAAAAACAATTGCAGATGGATTTGGAAAACCGGTTATTGCGGTATCTGACAGATCCCATGGTTACGGTGACTCTGACAAACTTTAATTTTAGTGTCTTAGGAGAGGTGAAAAGCCCCGGGCAAAAAACGAGTACGACGGAAAAGCTCAATATTTTCCAGGCACTTGCGTTGGCGGGTGACGCGACTTACGATGCGAACCGCACCAATGTGAAACTCATCCGGTATTCGGAGAAAGAGGAAAAGGACCAAATCGTGTCGTTGGACCTGTCGGAGGCGTCTATCACTAGTTCTCCGTACTATTACATCCAGCAAAACGATATTCTATACGTCGAACCGGACAAAAACAAGCAGGTGGCAGTGAAAAGCAATTCTGCTGTGGATCAGTGGATTAAGTACAGTGGTGTTGCTTTAGGAGTTATTACCTTAGTCATTACTTTAACGCGATAATTATGGCAATGGAACTTTTAGACAATTCATCGGCCTCAAAGCAGGCGCAGCCTCTTAATCTTAAAAAAGAAATCACTAAATATCTCCGCAAGTGGCCGTGGGTCCTCTTGAGTATGGCCGTTTTTTATGCCGCGGCAAAGATTTATCTGAGATACACAGAGCCCCAGTTTTTTACAACGACTTCATTAAAACTTCAGGAAAGTAAAGGGAACAGTACCGCTGCCTTGAGTGACCTGAAAACGTTGGGTGTAGGGATCAGCGGCGATACGGAGCTGCAGGGAGAAACTACGGTCATCGTCTCAAAGCCCATTCTGGGTGAAGTAGCTAAAAAACTGAACCTGAGTGTCAGTTTTTACAGTTTGGGGACGGTTAAAGAAATCGAACTCTATGAGGATTCGCCCTTAAGCGGCAAGATCATCTCGCTAAAAAATCCGGCACAATTCAGCAGTAGCAGTTTTATCATCAAGCCAGTGGGGAAAAATTCCTATCAGTTTGAGAATTCCGGGAAGGTATACCGGTTTGGGAGCCCCGCACAATTGGGTTTTGGAACCGTGGTAATTGAGGCGAAACCCGGGCAAAAACTCAAGGCGCCCCTGAAAGTCGTTTTCCAGTCTTTGGCTTCGGCAATCAGCAATTTGGAAAGTGGGATTACGGTAAGTTTACCGCCGGATAAGGGGTTACTCATGGACCTCTCCTATGTGGGGCCAACACCACGAAAATCGGAAGACATCCTGAATGAGCTATCCAAGCAATATATCATTGACGGCATTCAGGACAAAAATCAGGAGGCACAGAATACGCAGAATTTCATCAATGACAGGCTCGCCATCATCACCGATGATCTGTCCGGCATTGAAGGCCAAAAAGAGCAGTTTAAACGCAGTAATCAGATTACAGATCTGGAGGCACAGGCCGGCATTTCCCTAACCAACGCGGAAGAAAATACGAAGGCCATACTCACCAATACCATGCAGCTGGACCTCATTAATTCGGTCTTAGCGGCAAGCGCGGGCAATCAGTTGATCCCCTCCGGTATGGGGTTGCCCGGAGGTTCTGAATCTGCCATTTCCGAATACAATAATCTCGTCATTAACCGTAATCGGGTACTGAAGCAGGCGACGCCGGAAAATCCGGCGGTGATTGAGATGAATAAACAGATTGCCTCGCTAAAAAATCTCATCCGCCAGAACCTTTTGGAATCCCGTGAGACCCTGCAGCTTCAGATTGCACAGGCGAGGGGCCAGCTGAATGTCGCCAAAGGCAATATCAGCAAGTTTCCGACTCAGGAAAAAAAATTCCGCAGCATTGACAGACAACAAAACCTTAAAGAACAGCTCTATCTTTATCTTTTACAAAAAAGAGAAGAAAATGCCATCACACTTGCGGTGACGGCTCCCAAAGCAAAAATCGTAAACCCTGCGTATACGACAGGAGTGGTGAAACCCAACGGTAAGCAAATTATCTACGGGGCTTTGGCAGCAGGATTTTTACTTCCATTGCTTATCTTAGTGGGAGCAAATGTTTTGGATACGAAACTACATTCCAAGCAGCAAATCCTCTCACAACTGCCCGAGGCGTCGGTTTTGGCGGAAATTCCGCTGTACGAACACCCGATTACCGTGGTGCAGGCGAATGATTTTTCGGTGTTTGCGGAATCATTCCGAATTCTGGCGTCAAATCTTAAATATCTATTAAAAGCGAAGGAACAGAAAGACGGGGCAGTGGTGTTGGTAACTTCATCGGTGAAAGGGGAAGGCAAGACGACCGTATCAATGAATCTGGCGCAGACCCTGGCAGGTAAAAATAAGGTAGTCATCGTGGGGGCAGATATCAGAAATCCGCAGCTGCACCGCTTTATCGAAGGTGAAAATGTGGGGGTTACCGATTATCTGGTGTCGGAGTCGCGAAATATTGCGGAATACATCAAGCCCTCGGGCTTCAGTAAAAATCTGGAGGTACTGTTCAGCGGGCCGATTGCGCCGAACCCGAACGATCTGCTGGATATGGATAAGTTTGATGATTTGATAGGGCAGCTGAAGAAGCATTACGATTATATCATTTTAGATTCGGCGCCGGTGATGCTGGTGAGCGATACTTTGCATCTTGTGGAAAACTCAGATGTGGTATTGTATGTGGTGAAGGCCGATTTTACGGAAAAGGAGATGGTAAATTTTGCGGACGGTTTCCAAAAGGAGAATGGCATAAAAAATATGACCTTTGTGGTGAACGGCGTGAAGCCGGAAAACACGCGGTATGGAAAAAAATACGGTTATGGGTACTACTCCTATACCCATGAAGAAGAAAAAAAATGGTGGAAGAGATGGATTTAAAAGATAGAAGGATACTGATTACGGGTGGGGCCGGATTTATCGGCTCAAACTTGTGCGAATACTTTCTGGAGAAGGGTGCCGCAGTCACCTGCCTAGACAATTTTTCTACGGGCTTTCAGCATAATATTGAGCACTTAAAATCCAATCCACGTTTTACCCTTATTGAAGGGGATATAAGGAACTTGGAAACCTGCCAGCAGGCAGCGGGTGGTCAGGATTTCATCCTGCATGAGGCGGCATTGGGCTCAGTACCTCGTTCGATTACAGACCCCATAACGAGTAACGACGTAAACGTTGGTGGTTTTCTAAATATGCTGGTTGCGGCAAGGGATCAAAAAGTAAAGCGATTTGTCTACGCTGCAAGTTCCTCAACCTATGGAGACTCCGAATCTTTGCCAAAAGTTGAGGAGGTCATCGGGAAACCTCTGTCGCCCTACGCCATTACAAAATACGTCAATGAATTGTATGCGGATGTTTTTAGCAAAACATATGGCATGGAATGTATCGGTTTGCGTTACTTTAACGTTTTCGGCCGCAGACAAAACCCGGAAGGTGCCTACGCCGCAGTTATTCCAAAATTTGTCATCCAGCTCATGCAGCATGAAAGTCCGGTCATCAATGGGACCGGTGATTTCTCCAGGGATTTTACCTATGTCGAGAATGTCATCCAAATGAATGAGCTGGCGATAGCGACGGAAAATCCGAAGGCGGTCAATACGGTATATAATACAGCGGTGGGAGACCGTACCACTTTAAATTTACTGATTGAGTACTTAAAAGAATATCTGTCGGAATATGATCCGGAAATCGCAACTGTGAAAAGTATTCACGGACCGCAGCGCCTGGGCGATATTCCGCATTCCCTGGCATCGATTGAGAAAGCAAAAGCACTTTTAGGCTATGAGCCTACGCATGCTATTCAAGCCGGTCTGAAAGAAGCGGTGAAGTGGTATTGGGAGAATCTGAGATGATGCGGTGATGGGTGCTGGGAGCTGGGTGCTGGAGGTATGAAGTTGGGTGAGAGAGGAGTGATTGAGTGATTGAGTGATTGAGTGATTGAGTGACGAGTGATTGTGTGGTTGAGTGATTGAGTCAGGGATGCTGGGTGATTGAGTGGTTTAGTGGTTGAGTGATTGAGTGATGAGTGATTGACGGTTGAGCGGCTACAGTTTAGCTGGGTTCAAGCTTCTGCCACCCTTCTTCCATCTTCCATCTTCCATCTTCCATCTTCCATCATCCAGCATCCAAAATCTATAATCTAAAATCTATAATCTAAAATCTATCATCTGGCATCCATCTTCCATCTTCCATCATCCATCATCCATCATCCATCATCCATCATCTATTATGTTAACTTCTCTTCACGCAATCGCAGCATTTACAAATAAATACTTACCTTTGTCGCTTCAAAAAAAAGAAAAAAAGCGGGTGAATGAAATGCTAAGTCTTCACTTATCAGTGTTTTACAGAAACAGTGTCGCTTTTTAACACCCTGATCTATGAAAGAAAAAATTGCCATCATCGGCCTTGGCTATGTCGGCCTTCCTCTGGCCCGGCTTTTTGCCACCAAATACCCTGTGGTAGGATTTGATATCAACCAAAAAAGAATCGCTGAACTCAATGCCGGTAATGACTTTACCCTGGAGGTGGAGGAAGATCTGCTCAAATCGGTACTTGTTTCGGAGAACCCGGTGGCTTCCGCCTCCCAGCATCCCCCATCCCGCATCCCGCATCCCGTCATTGCGAGGAGTGACGAAGGAGCGACGAAACAAACTCACGCGAAGCGCGGACTGTTCTGTACCCACCAACTCACCGACATCGCAGACGCCAACATTTACATTATCACTGTACCTACTCCCGTAGACAAGAATAACAAGCCTGACCTTACGCCGCTGTACAAAGCCAGCGAAACCGTAGGGAAGGTGCTGAAGAAAGGGGATGTCGTGATTTATGAATCTACAGTGTATCCCGGCGCGACAGAAGAAGAATGTATTCCGGTGCTTGAAAAAGTTTCGGGACTGAAGTTCAATGAAGATTTTTTTGCGGGGTATTCTCCCGAACGGATCAATCCTGGTGATAAGGAGCATACCGTAGAAAAAATATTAAAAGTGACCTCAGGTTCTACACCGGAGATTGGAAAAGTAGTGGATGATCTGTATAAATCGGTCATCACTGCCGGTACCCATCTTGCACCGATGATTAAAGTGGCGGAAGCCGCAAAGGTGATTGAGAATTCGCAGCGCGACATTAATATCGCGTTTGTGAATGAATTGGCAAAGATCTTCAACCTTATGGACATCAATACCCATGATGTGCTGGAAGCAGCAGGAACCAAGTGGAATTTCCTTCCCTTTAAACCGGGATTGGTCGGAGGACACTGTATTGGGGTTGACCCCTATTACCTGGCGCAGAAAGCCCAGCAACTCGGCTACCATCCGGAGATCATCCTGGCGGGCCGAAGACTGAACGATTCCATGGGGTCTTATGTGGCTTCACAAGTAGTAAAAGCCATGATTAAGAAGAATATTGCCATCAACGGCGCGAATGTACTTATGCTGGGGATTACGTTTAAAGAAAACTGTCCTGATGTCCGCAATACGAAGATCGTGGATGTGGTCGCCGCTTTAAAGGATTACGGCATTGACGTGACCATTTACGACCCGTGGGCAAATCCCGAAGAAGTAAAACATGAATATGGTCTGGATTGCACGACTCAATTACTTCATAACCCTAATAATCAATCACTTGAAAAGTACGACGCAGTCGTTCTCGGCGTTGCTCACAACGAGTTCCTCAGCCTCGACCTTAGCCTAAACCTTAAATCAGATGGAATCGTTTACGATGTGAAAGGGATTCTTAAACACGCAGATTCTAAATTATAATGAAGATCGCAGTAGCCGGTACCGGATATGTAGGGCTTTCCAATGCCGTTTTGCTGGCGCAGCACCATGAAGTGGTAGCGCTGGACATTGTGCCGGAAAAAGTGAAAATGCTCAACGCAAAGAAGTCACCGATTGAGGATGACTATATCAGCGACTACCTTCAGCATCAGCCGCTGAACTTCAGGGCTACGTCAGATCCTGCGGATGCTTATAACGATGCCGATTATGTCATCGTGGCAACGCCCACCGATTACGATCCCAAAACCAATTATTTTGACACCGGCAGTGTAGAACAGGTCATCACTGATCTCATGCGGATCAATCCAAAAGCGGTAGCGGTCATTAAATCTACCGTACCGGTAGGATTTACAGAAAACCTCAGGAAGAGGTTTGATTTTAAAAACATCATCTTCTCCCCGGAATTCCTGAGAGAAGGGAAAGCGCTTTATGACAATTTATATCCTTCCCGGATTATTGTTGGCGAGCAGAGCGGAAGAGCAGAAGTATTTGCGGATTTGCTGAAGGAAGGGGCACTTAAAAAAGACGTGCCTGTTCTTTTCACGAATGCCACAGAAGCAGAGGCCATCAAGCTTTTTTCGAATACCTATCTTGCACTCCGGGTGGCCTACTTTAATGAACTCGACAGTTATGCGCAGATCCATCATTTGGACAGCCGGCAGATTATTGAAGGCGTAGGGCTGGACCCAAGAATCGGCAGTCACTATAACAACCCGTCCTTTGGATATGGAGGATACTGTCTGCCCAAAGATACCAAGCAGCTGCTGGCGAATTACAACAGCGTACCGAACAACATCATCCAGGCCATTGTGGACGCGAACCGTACCCGCAAGGACTTCATTGCGGACTCTGTTTTGGCGAAAAACCCTAAGAAGGTGGGGGTGTACCGTTTGATTATGAAATTCGGCTCAGATAATTTCAGAGCTTCTGCCATTCAGGGCGTAATGAAAAGAATTAAAGCCAAGGGCATTGAAGTCGTGGTGTATGAACCTGTACTTCATGACGATGAATTTTTTGGCTCCAAAGTAATAAAAGATTTGCAAACTTTCAAAAATGAATGCGATGTCATTATCTCTAACCGCCAGACTCCTGAGCTTAATGATGTCAAAGAAAAAGTGTTTACGCGGGATTTATTTGGGAATGATTAATCGTTAGAGAATACACAGAATAATGTCATTAAAAAATCAGGCGCTTTCCGGAATGCTGTGGTCTTCCATTCAGACGTTTGGAAACCAATTTATTAATTTTGGGGTCTCTATTATTTTAGCGCGGCTGCTTCTGCCTGCGGAGTTTGGACTTATCGGCATGATCGGGATCTTTATGGGCATTGGCGGAGCGCTGGTCAGCAGTGGGCTGGGAGCCTCCCTTATCAGGACTACGGATGCGGACCAGCGTGATTACTCCACCGTGTTTGTATTCAATCTTGTGGGCAGTATTATCATCTACGCCATTATGTTTGTGGGTGCTCCTTTTATAGCCGATTTTTTCAAACAGCCTATCCTTACTAATATTACACGCCTGTACACGCTCAGTTTTATCATCAGTGCATTAACCACCGTTCAGATTACCAGACTTCATAAACTGCTGGATTTCAAGACGGAGACCAAGGCCTCGCTGGTTTCCACTGTAGTATCCGCTGCGGTGGGCGTAAGTTTAGCCTATGCCGGGTTTGGCGTCATGAGTCTGGTGTGGATGGCTTTGGCGGGTGCGTTTACCAATACTGTGATGCTTTGGGTACAGTCCGGGTGGCAACCTTCCCTCATCTTTGACCGGCAGAAATTCCGTTACCATTTCGGGTTCGGCAGCCGGATGATGTTTTCCGGGATTCTCGATATCATGTTTACCAATGCTTATACAATCCTGATTGGTAAATTTTACGCCCCCGCACAGCTGGGGTTCTATAACCGCGCAGATTCCCTGAAACAGCTGCCGGTGAGTACTTTTTCCGGAATTCTGAACAAAGTAACCTATCCGCTCTTTGCGGAGATCAAGAATGATGATGTACGGCTAAAGTCGGTGTACAAGCAAATCATGAAGATGGTCATTTTTATCATCGCGCCCGTCCTGGTTCTGATGGCAGCGCTGGCTGAACCGCTTTTCCGGTTTCTGTTTACCGAAAAATGGCTACCGGCTGTTCCCTATTTCCGGATCCTGTGTGTGGCAGGACTACTGTATCCGCTGCATGCCTATAACCTGAATATTCTTTCGGTAAAGGGCAGAAGTGATCTTTTCCTGAGGCTGGAAGTGGTGAAGAAAGTAGTTCTTGCCATCATTATTGCCTTGTCTTTTCCTTTCGGCATCCTGGGACTGATTTGGGGACAGGTGATTTTCTCCGGATTAGCTTTTTTTATCAATACCCATTACTCCGGTAAATTTCTAAAGTACCCATCCTGGGAACAGCTGCTTGATATCCTGCCAACGCTGGTTCTGAGTGCAGTGACGGGCGCGGTGGTCTTAGGGACGGATGTATTGTTTGCCAACCTTCCGGATCTCCTGCGGGTCATCCTGGGGGGATTATTGGGTCTCCTATTTTTTCTTACCTTTGCCCGGGTGTTCCGGTTCGACAGCGGTAAAACGGTGGCCGAACTCCTGAAGACCAGGGTAAAAATTTTTATTCCCTTTAAATTTAACAGACTGTCATGATTCCTGTAACCAAACCTTTTTTACCTCCCCAACCGATTTATCAACATTATCTGGAAGGCATCTGGAAGCGGCAGTGGCTCACTAATATGGGGCCGCTGGCCAGCGATCTTGAGCTGAGGCTGAAGGAACACTTGAAGCTTGAACATCTGCTTTTTGTCACGAACGGTACGGTAGCGCTGCAGATGGCCATTAAAGCGCTGGACCTGAAAGGTGAGATCATCACCACTCCTTTTTCTTTTGTGGCGACCACGAGCAGCATTGTGTGGGAAGGCTGCACGCCGGTCTTTGTGGACATAGATGAGGATTCACTGAATATCAATGCCAATCTCATTGAAGCCGCCATTACCGATAAAACCTCTGCCATCCTCGCCACTCATGTGTATGGGAACCCCTGCGATGTAGAAAAGATTGAGGCGATTGCCCAAAAGCATCAACTGAAAGTCATCTACGACGCCGCGCATGCTTTCGGAGTAGAGGTGAACGGTAAATCCATTTTCGAATACGGGGACATTTCCACCTGTTCACTGCATGCAACGAAACTCTACCACTCGGTAGAAGGCGGTCTTGTAATCACCAAAGACGCAGACCTGCTGAAGAAGCTGGCCTTTATCCGCAACTTCGGGTTCGACGGGCCGGAGCATTTTGCCGAATTGGGACTTAATGGCAAGAACTCAGAGTTTCACGCCGCGATGGGGCTGGCCAATCTGAGGTATATTGACCGCATTCACCAACAGCGGAAACTGCTGACTGAAAGATATGATGATAAGCTCAGGAATCTGAAGGCGCGGAGGCCGGTATGGCACAGTGAGTCACAGAATAATTACGCTTATTATCCTGTTGTTTTTGAATCGGAGGAACTGATGCTGAGGTGTGTGCAACTGCTGAAGAGCCATGAGATATTTACACGCAGGTATTTTTATCCCTCTCTGGCTACGGCCTTACCGTATTTGGAAGCAAAGCATTTGGAGATTACCGATACCATTTCCCGAAGAGTGCTGTGTTTGCCACTTTATGTGGATTTAACAGAAGAGGAGGTTGATTTGATCTGCAGACTTTTGCTTAGGATACAAAATAATTAGAGAGTTATGACAATCGCCGTTATGCAGCCCTATGTTTTTCCGTACATTGGTTACTTTCAGTTAATCAATGCCGTGGATAAATTTGTATTTTATGATGATGTCAGCTTTATTAAGCAGGGGTGGATAAACCGTAATAAAATTCTCGTTTCTGGAAAGGAATTTCTATTTACTGTGCCCCTTGAAAAAGCTAGCTCTTTTAACTTTATAAAAGATACTAAGATAAATCGCGCTATGTATATCCAATGGATGAATAAATTTATCCTCACGATTGATCAAAATTATAGTAAAGCGCCATATGCAGATAACATTAAAGTTTTATTACAGGAAATATTATCGTCAGAATTTTCTTCAATAAGTGATTTGGCAATCGAAACTATTGTAAGAATATCAGCATATTTAGATATCAAAACCGAATTTGTAAGGTCTTCAGAGACATATAATAATAAAGATATTGACCGGCAACAAAGATTAATTGATATTTGCAAGAAGGAAAATGCTGATCACTATATCAATGCTTTAGGAGGACAGGAGTTATATCAGAAAGAAGATTTTTCAAAAGAAGGAATTAAATTGAACTTTATAAAAAGTAAGCCAATTGTTTATCAGCAGTTGAAAAATGAATTTGTGCCGTGGTTGTCAATTATTGATGTACTAATGTTTAACAATAAGAAAGAAATTCACGAATTATTAAATCAATACGAGTTAATATGAAAAAAGATTTGTTAGCGCTTATCAATGATAATAATTCAAGGGCGAAAGGAATTCAGATTAATGTACCTTCAGCAGAATACGTTGAAAAGATTCTTTTGAATTCTACAATTGTTCCGTACTTCGTTAGTGGTGAGTTGGAAGGTTTTATCTCGTATTATAATAATGATCCGAATAAAGAGGTCGCTTTTCTTACTTTGATTTTGATTTCTGACAGTTACCGTGGTAAAGGCTTAGGCAAGTTGTTATTGGAAACATCAATTAAAGATTTGAAAACCAAAGGGTTTTTAAAATACGGTCTCGAAGTTCTAAAAGAAAATCTAAGGGCAATCAATTTGTATGAAATGATGGGCTTTGTTAAAATTGAAGATAGGGGTGATATATGGTTTATGGAGAAAAATCTCACAAATAAATAAGTAAATATAAGTATGAACTATCCAAAAGTAAGTGTTATTACAATTACTTACGGCCACGAAAAATATATCACGGAGACACTTGATGGTGTTTTGATGCAGCAGTACGACGGGCCGGTGGAATTTATTATTGCCAACGATAACTCGCCCGACAAAACTGATGAAGCGGTGAAGAAATATTTTGCAGAGCATGCTGTTCCTGATAACTTTGAAATAAAGTATACCCGCCACGAAATAAACAAGGGGATGAATCATAACTTCATATGGGCAGCACAGCGGGCAACCGGGAAGTACATCGCCATGTGCGAAGGCGATGATTACTGGACCGATCCGCTTAAGCTGCAGAAGCAGGTAAATATTTTAGAGAAAAATGCAGCTTATAATTTTGTGGTTAGCGATTTTAGCATTTTAGGAGAACAAAAGGTAATTGATGAAAGATGGCAGAAAAGATTTAATAAAGCAGATTTTTTAATACAATTTAAAGATTTTTTCGAATTATCATGGATGTACAAGACTTTAACGCTAGTTTTTAGAAATAAATTGGATTATGACTATATGCGGAACTTCACGTTATTACGTGATGTTCATCTAATATACTTTTTATTAAAAAGCAACGGGGAGGGTTATTATCTAAATGAGAAGATGGGTATGTACCGGAAACATGCAGGCGGAGTACATTCCGGGTTAGGTGGCAACAATAAACAAAGCAAAGTCAACTATGAAATCTGGAAGGAGTTTTACAAATATGAAAAAACGGCTGCGGTTAAAACAAAATTTGTAGATTTTATTATTGATGAAATATACTACAATAGAAAATACCATTGGAAGGAGATTTTTAAATATTTACTAAATCCCCAGGGTATGTTAAGAGCAGTAATAGCGTCTATAGAATCAATACAAGATAAAAACACACGTATTGGTAGTTGAGATCTATTCTTGTGGGTGTTAAAGTCGAGCAGATTAATAGCTTGTCAAAAAATGCACTAGTATTGCGTACGTTATGATTAATACATCTCTACATTACTTACGCTATTAATGATACCTAAAATTTTATCGATGGCTTGAGGGATTCGCTAGCACTTGCAATACATAGGTTTTCGAATGTTAGGATTTTAAGTAGCTAATTAAGTATTTTAGTTAGAATATAGGGTAGAGAAAATGTTAGATATACGGGTGACCCAAGTTATAGCGTATTTGCTGTTAAATTTGAGAAAAATGAATTAATTATGACTGGGTGTTTTTGGTCAATCATGATGCATGGCTTGCAAATGATTGTATCCCAGAAATGATAAAAGTAATGCACAATACGGAGTATAAAGAATATGGAATTTTATCGCCGGTTCATTTTGCAGGTGATGAAAAAAGTTATGATTTTGGTTTTAAAAGATTTTGTAACATTAAAGATTTGCAGTTGAAAAAAGCACAAGGTGTTGACTTATTGGAGGTTGATGAAATCAATGGGGCGTTTATGATGTTGAGAATGAAATGTTTAAAAGTAGTGAGGGGTTTCGATCCTGTTTTCTACTTTTATGGTGAAGATATTGATTTGTGTCAACGAGCAAAAAAAAATGGGTTTAAAATAGGAGTTGTCATAAAAGCATTATCATATCATGATCGAGCAGAAAGACCTTTAACAAATGAAAGGCTTTTTTTGCATATCACTGCAAATCATCTTATTCAGATTAAGTCAATGTCTGACAGTAGTTTTTTAATAAGATTTGTTAAAGCATTATTCAGTGCTTTTTTTTTATCGGGTGGCGATTTCCTACACGGAAGATTCCGTCGTTCATATTTATATGTTAAACTTGTGCCTTATCTATTAAATAAAAAGAAGGAAATTAAAAGCGCAGTGCAGAACTATTAGATTTTAGTTAATTTTATATTGTGGCGTGTTTTAGGATTTGATTATAAAATGCTTTTAAACAAAACTGATTTTGTTTTATTAAAAGATGATCATTATACCCAAAAAGGTGAAGGCACTTATGATAATGGCGCAAAAGTATGGCGCTGGACCAAGGCTCCACTGGAGATTGGTAAGTATTGTAGCATTGCTCATAATGTTAATTTCATTGTAGATGCGCGTTACCATACGCTCTCTGAAATAACAAGTTTTCCATTTATAAATAATCAAACTTCAGAGGAGATCTAATGGAAATTCGAATGAACAAAGTGCAAAAAGAAGGAATTATGGTGGGAAACGATGTTTGGATTGGAATCAATAGTATCATTTTACCTGATATTAAAATTGGTGATGGTGTTACTATTGCTGCTGGATCGGTTGTTACAAAAGACGTACCGGAGTATGCAATAGTTGCAGGCAATCCAGCGAAGATTATAAGAATGAAACATTCAAGAGAAGTAATAGATAAACTAAAGCAAATTTCTTGGTGGAATTGGTCGGTAGAAAAAATTAAAAATAACAGGTCGGATTTTTATCTCTCCGTTGAGAAATTTTTAGAAAAACATTTATGAAGATTCTTTATTGCATATCGTCATTTTCAGCAAAAGGAGGAACCGAAAAAGTTCTTTCAAGTAAGGCGGCTTATCTTGCAGGAAAAGGTCATGATATTACTATTCTTATTTCCGACCAGCATAATAAACCTTATGCTTATGGACTGCCAAAAAACGTTACAGTAAGAGATTTAAAAATAACGGGATATCTTAAAAACAAATTAAAAGGGGCGGATTTTTTACGCAATATCATTACGCTCCGAAAGATTTATTCCAAAGAAGTTGCTATTATAAATCCGGACATTATTGTTGTTTTGGAGAGAGGATATGAAGATTTCATAATTCCATATATTCATACAAAGATCCCCAAAGTTCGTGAATATCATACTTCCCGAAAAGCTTCTGAATTTTTTGAGTCTTCTATGCCTTTGATACAACGATTAAAAGCAAAAATGGTTCGTTTATTTTACGAAAAACAATACCGTAAGTATGACAAGTTTATAATCCTTACCCAAAAAGATGCATCAAGCTGGAGACATTTTGATAATGTGGAGATTATTCCTAATATGGTTGAAAATGTGGAGAGTGAAATTCAAGTAGAATTTGTGCAAAAATCCAAGAAATTAATTGCTGTAGGCAGTATGGTAGCAGACAGAAAGGGGTTTTCTGAAACCATAAAGATTTGGTCGGAGCTTGCGCCTAAATTTACTGATTGGACACTCCATATTTATGGTGATGGTCCCTACCGAAATATTTATGAAAAACAAATAAAATCTTTAGGTATCAATCGGCAGATTTTTCTGGAAGGTGTTACTGATAAAATTGATGAAAAGTATAAAGAATCTCAGATTTTTTTGATGACATCCAAAGGAGAAGGATTCGGTATGGTAATCATCGAAGCGCAACAAAATGGGTTGCCAGTGATTGTATACGATTGTTTTTCAGGTCCAAGTGATATTTTAAAAGATGATATTGGCGGTTTTTTGATACCGATGAATAATAAGGAAGAATTTAAGATAAAATTGACAAAATTGCTGGAAGACATTAATTTGAGAGAAATGAAAAGCCAAGAAGCAATAAAAAATGCTGCCAGGTATAACCCGAAAGCGATAATGCCGATGTGGGAAAAACTTTTTATTGAATTAGTAAGTAAATGACAGCATCTGTAATTATTGCTACCTATAAAAGGCCAGTTTTTCTAATAAGAGCTGTAGAAAGTGTGTTGGCGCAATCGCTTTCAGCAGAGGTAATTGTAGTAGATGATAATGGTAAAGGATCAGCGCTGCAAATACAGACGGAAGAGGTTCTGAAACCATTCTTAGGGCAAATAGTTTATCTGCCGTTGGAAAAAAATTCCGGGGCTTGTATCGCCAGAAATCAGGGAATTGCAATTGCCAAAGGCAAATATATTTTTTTTCTGGATGATGATGATGAGTTTCTGCCAAATAAAGTGGAAACACAAGTGGGATACCTGGCCGATCATCCTGAATATGATGGCTGTCTGTCTGCATTTATCCGTCGAGATGATCATGGAAAACAGATTGTGGCTAATTCTAATTTTCCTGTGACTGAAAGTTTTGCAAATTTTGTAGTAAGCGGTAATTTCTTTACACCTATGCTTTGTATACGCAAATCATCTTTTGAGAAGTCAGGTGAATTTCGGGATATTCCACGCTTTCAGGACCGGTATTTTATGCTTCATTGTCTTTTGCAGGGGATGACGTTTGCTGACCTGCAGGAACCGCTGCATATCATGTATGAGCACAGCGGTGAGCGGGTTACACATCAGAATGTAGATAAATCATTACAGGCTCTTGACCTGATTGAGAATCTTATAAATGCTAATTGTGAATTGTTGTCGGAAGAAGAAAATGTACGTTTCATGGAGAACAGTATGCGCATGAAGGCAATGGTATTGTATGTCGCTGGAAGCAGAAATACTGCTACTAGGAGATGGTGGGAGCTGTTCCGTAAAACTTGGGCATTTAGGGACTTAAAGATGGTTTTAAAAAGCTTTATTAAAATGTGAAGGAGCTAATATGCAATAAATATACTTTACTATAAAGATGATTTTTTAGTTATAAACATATTTGTAAGATGAAACTCCTCTATATTACAAACGGAATCACTGGGGCAGGCGGACTTGAAAGGGTACTGTCGGTAAAAGCCTCTGCCCTGGCTGAAGATTTTGGCTATGAAGTCCATATCCTGACACTGAATGAGGAGAGGAAAGATCCGTTTTATCAGTTCACCCCGCAGATTGTTTTTCACAATATAGAGGCGGAAGGAAGTCCACTGGATTATATCCGGTCCTACCGGAAGGGGATGACAGCGGTAATCAAAACGATTGCACCGGACATTATTTCCGTCTGTGATGACGGGTTGAAAGGGATGTTTATCCCTAATTTTATCAGTTCCCGTATCCCAGTGGTTTACGAGAGCCATGCATCGCAGCGTATTGGCGATAAAGGAAAAGGGATGTCGGTCATTAAAAAGCTCCAGCACCGGTTAAAACAGGTTCTCGCCCGAAACTTCAAACGTGTTGTGGTGCTTACCCCCGGAAACCTTAAAGAATGGCCCGGTAATAATACGGTCGTTATCCCTAATCCTGTATCCTTTTATCCGGCAGAACCAGCCACGCTGTTTAACTATAAAGTGATTGCGGTGGGCAGCCATTCCTACAACAAAGGCTACGACCGGTTGCTGAACATCTGGAAGCAGGTCGAAGCCCAGTGCTCCAGCTGGACTCTCGAAATCTACGGAAAGTCCGCTAATGGAACGTATGAGAAGATGGCTCAGGAACTGCAGTTGCAACGGGTGAATTTTCATCCGCCTTACCCACAGATTCAGGAAAAATATCTGGAATCGTCGGTCTTCGTCCTGCCGTCCCGGTCCGAAGGTTTCGGGATGGTGATTATCGAAGCCATGGCGTGCGGAGTTCCAGTCGTAAGTTTCGACTGTCCTCATGGCCCGGCAGACATCATCAGCGAAGGGGAAGATGGTTTCCTGATCGAAAACGAAAACACCGGGGAGTTTTCGGCCCGGCTGTTGCAGCTCATGAAGGAGCGTGACCTCCGCGTGGAGATGGGCACCACAGCGCGGGAGCATGTAAAACGTTATCTTCCAGAGTCTATTGTTCTCCAGTGGGATCAGCTGTTCAGGAACCTGACGGGTGCTGCGAAGTAAAACCATCTCCAGATCGTCTTTAACTTATCACTCATTACCAAATCATTTCCTATTTTTGCACCACAATGAAAATCCTCATCACTACAGACCAGATTTATATGCACGGTGGCATCGAAAAAGTGATGGCTACCAAAGTGAACTGGTGGGCAGCCCAGCCCGGGATTGAGGTTTTTATTGTTACGACGGAACAGCAGGGGAAGCCTCCCTGTTATCCGCTTGATTCCCGGGTGAATCTCGTGGACCTGAAAGTCAATTACATCCGTTCATCCTCTTATTTTGCTTCTGTTAACCTCCGGAAGGCAGTCGCCCATTTTATCAAGCAGAAAAAATGCTTCAGGGATATTGCTCCCGATGTCATTATTTCTCCGAATATCAATTTCGACCATTACTGGCTGCCATTCGTGAAAGGAAAAGCCATACTGATCAAAGAACGGCATGGATCACGTTTTTATGAGACCGAACTCCGGGAGAATGGTACCGTTTTGCAGAAATTGAGGCTAAAGATAAATGACTGGGTGGAGAGATCCTATGATCACATTGTGGTGCTGAATCCAGATGAAAAAATGTTGGTAAAAACCGGCAACGCGGTCGTGATACCCAATCCTGTGGAAGTGAAGGATATAGACCCTCCTGTGCCGAAGAAACAGGTGATCGCGGCAGGCCGTATTTCCCCGGTAAAAGGGTTTGAAAGACTTATTGAAGCCTGGGCGTTATTGCCTGAATCGCTGAACGAGTGGGAACTCCATTTCTACGGTCAGGATTATTTGGGGACACAAAAAAAATTAGAGGAGCAGATTGACCGGCTGGGACTTGGGGGGCGTGTTATTTTTAAAGGCAGTGTCGGAAATCTCTCTGATGTTTTGGGAAGTTACAGCATGTATGCCATGACATCGTACACGGAATGTTTCCCGATGGTCCTGCTGGAATCCCTCGCAGCAGGCGTACCGGTGGTTGCCTTTGACTGCCCCACGGGCCCCAGACATATCGTTACCCATGAGTCTGACGGTCTGTTAGTTACCAATGGGAATATTATAGAGTTTGCAGAGGCGCTAATCAACCTGATGAATAATGAGGCGAGCAGGAAGGAGTTCGCTGCGGCAGCCAAGGAAAATGTGAAGCGATTCAGCCTGCCACAGATCATGAGGCAATGGTCTAATTTATTAAATCTGTCTGATGTTTGATTTTATCCCGGTTGAGTATTATACCACTATTCAGTATTATATATTACTGTTTTTAATATTAGGCATTCTGGCCTCTGCGTTCAGCGGGAACCTTAATAATCAGGAGGCACGTGCCGCACTGAACAGCTTTGGGATGGTATTTGCCGTCTTCTTCACCCTGTATATAGGGCAAAGGCAGGTGAATTACCGTTTCGGCGACACGGTAAACTATAATAAAGCGTATGAGGCCCTTTTAAGCGGACAGGAACTGGTAATCACCAAAGATTATCTCTTTAATTATATGATGGTCATCAGCAGTAAATTCATGTCAGTACGCAGTTTTTTTCTGGTTGTAGATGTGCTGTATATTGTGCCTATTGTGGTCTTCTGCCGCAAGTTTTTCAAATCCTACTGGTTTTTAGGCTTTTTGCTTTTCGTTGGTTCGTTTTCCTTTTGGTCTTATGGCGTCAACGGCTTAAGGAACGGCCTGGGAACCGCTATTTTCATTTTAGCACTTTCTTATTACGAAAGAAAGTGGCTCATGTATGCATTATTCGTCATGTCGTATTTTATGCATGCCTCTCTGATTATTCCGATCGCGGCATTTATTGTCTCAGGATTATATAAAAACCCCAAGGCGTATCTCTACCTGTGGCTCGCCTGTATTCCGCTTTCATTGGCAGGAGGAAGCGCCTGGTCTGGTTTTTTTGCCAATCTGGGTTTCGAATCAGACCGTACCCAAGGATATCTGACCGGAGGTTCAGAGGAGTATAACGATCAATTTTCACAAACGGGTTTTCGGTGGGATTTTTTGGTGTACAGCGCTTCTGCCGTATTTGCAGGGTATTATTTTATTTTTAAAAAGAAAATTACCGATCCATTTTATATTCACCTTTTCGGAATCTACTGCATCGCAAATGCCTTTTGGATTCTGGTTATTACCGCGGCCTTCAGCAACCGGTTTGCTTATCTCTCCTGGTTTTTAATGCCGGCGGTCATTGCCTATCCGATGTTCCGCTACAAAATCTGGGATAATCAGTACAAAACCTTCTCCGTGATTCTGTTGTTATATTTTATGTTTACCTTTTATATGAATGTGATTAAATAGTGTATGAAAAAACTTACCGTATTTACCCCGACCTTTAACAGAGCATATTGTCTGGGAGATTTATACCGCAGCCTCTGCCAGCAGACATCCAAAGACTTTATCTGGCTGATCATCGATGACGGTTCTAAAGATGATACGCGGACTCTAGTGGATTCCTGGATGAAAGAAGACAAGGTTGAAATTCAGTATCTGTATAAGGAAAACGGAGGCATGCATACCGCTCACAATACTGCCTACGAGAATATTAATACAGAACTCAATGTATGTATAGACTCCGACGATCAAATGACCGACAATGCAGTGGAGTTAATTGTGGAATTCTGGAAAAACAATGGGAGCAAAAAATACGCGGGCATTCTCGGACTCGATATATATAAAGACGGCAGGATAGTGTCCTCAAGAAAATTCCCAGAGGGTGTTAAAAGCGGGAAATATTTTGAGTTAAAAGGTAAATACGGGTTGGTAGGAGATATCAAGTTTGTTTACCGTACCGATATTATTAAAAGTTACATGCCCTATCCGGTTTTCGAGGGTGAAATATTTACTCCTTTGGGATACAAATATCTCCTAGTGGATCAACAGTACGATATGTTATATATGAATGAGGCATTATGTATTGTTGATTACCGCCAGGATGGTAACAGTCATAACCTTATAAAACAGTATTTCCGAAATCCCCGGGGCTTTCTTGAAGAAAGAAAGGTAAGAATGAGAAAATCATATACTTTCCGCGAACGGTTTCAAAATACCGTACATTTTGTAACTTCTAAACTCATTCTTGGACAGCTAAATATTTTTTCCGGAAATAAAAATATTTTGCTTACCATTTTTGCCGTACCTTTTGGTTTCATATACTATCTTTATCTCAACTATAAACTTAAATATGACAGGACGAGAAAGTTTCAACAGGTTTAATAAGATCATCAATGTTTTGGTTGTATTGTTTTCTTTATTGGGTAGAAGAGGCAATTATTTTTTACTGAAATTGTTCCGAAATACTAATGGTAAATTGGGATTGTTATTAAGGTATATATTTGTAAAAAATACTGCGAAAAGTGTCGGGAATAATGTTTCAATACAACCCGGTGTGTTTGTTTTCAATTTGAAAAACATGGAACTCGGGAACAATGTAAGTATTCATCCCATGTGTTATATCGACGCTGCCGGCGGTATTAAAATTGGGAGTAATGTTTCTATCGCACATGCTACGACTTTAATTTCAACGAATCATACCTGGGATAATGTAGATTTACCGATAAAGTATAATCCCGAAACATTTGCAGAAATCATTATCGAAGATGACGTTTGGATTGGCTGTGGAGTAAGAATTCTGGCCGGGGTTAAAATTAGAAGGAGATCAGTAGTAGCAGCTGGCGCAGTTGTTAATAAATCTTTTGATAATAATGCTCTGATTGGCGGAGTTCCTGCTAGGTTTTTAAAAGCGATCTAAAGAACAGTATCATTAAAAATGTTACAATTAAGAGCGGGATATTTATACTGTAACCCTTATATATCGCTCCAACTTTAAATCTCAGATGGTTACCTAGCCTAAGTACAACGATATCTATACATCCATGTAAAATAATGCATCATTGTTATCCAGTCTCTTTTAAAAGATATTTACAAACAGGATCCCGGCCAGAGGCCGGGTTTTTCGTTGAGTACTTCGCAAAACTTTTAAAATCCAATATGTTTATTGGACTTTTAAAAATAAAAGTGTTGAATCAGCATTGTTTAAACGAAGTCCTGTCTCCCCATTTTGTATATAAGGTGTATTGTAAAAAACCAATTTATCATCTGTTATTAGCATAATTTATGTAATTTTGCCGTGGAAAAATTCTTGAAATGTTAAGGAATCAGAGAGATTTATATGAACCGAAAATGCTGTTGTCAGCTTTAATGTTGTGAAAAAAATAGTAAGGATTACCACAGTTCCGATATCACTTAAAATTCTTTTAAAAGGACAGCATCTTTTTATGAGCCAACACGGATTTGAAGTCGTGGGAGTTTCCAGCAGCGGTCCAGAATTAAATGAAGTGGCGAAAGAGGAGGGAATTAGAGTGGTTCCTTTAGAGATGACCAGGACGATTTCTCCATGGAAAGATATTCGGGCCTTGTGGCAGATGTACCGCCTTTGTAGGAAAGAAAAGCCAGATATTGTGCATTCCCATACCCCTAAAGCCGGCATAATTGGAATGTTGGGTGCCAGACTTGCCGATGTACCGAACCGTTTCCATACTGTTGCGGGATTACCATTAATGGAAACAACAGGGTTAAAAAGATCGGTGCTTAATTTTGTAGAAAAATTAACCTACGCCTGCGCTACCAAGGTCTATCCAAATTCGAAAGGCTTATACGACTTCATCGTCACAGAAGAGTTTTGTAACCCGTCCAAATTAAAAGTATTGGGTGAGGGCAGCAGCAATGGCATCGATACGGCTTTTTTCAGCCGCACCCAGATTCCGGAAACTCAATTACAGGAACTCCGACAATCTCTAGGTTTATTGCGGGATGATTTTGTCTTTATATTTGTAGGCCGCCTCGTGGGCGATAAAGGAATCAATGAGCTGGTGCACGCTTTTAAGGAAACCAACCTTCCTCAAACAAAACTTCTGCTTGTAGGTCCCCTGGAAACCGCTCTAGATGCTTTACTTCCGGAAACATTAAAAGAAATCGAAAATAATAAATCAATCCTCAGCGTAGGATATCAGGATGATGTTCGTCCGTATTTTACCCTAGCTGATGCTCTGGTTTTTCCGAGTTACCGCGAAGGGTTCCCCAATGTCGTGCTGCAGGCCGGCGCCATGGAACTGCCGGCAATAGTAACTGACATCAATGGCTGTAATGAAATGATCATCGAGGGAGAAAACGGCCTGATTGTGCCACCTAAAAATACCGAACAACTTCGGGCTGCCATGACAAGGTTAGTCGTTGACAAAAAGTTGTACAATGAATTAAAGGCTAATACGCGAGACCGAATTATTCAGAATTATGAGCAGTCGGTGGTATGGCAGGCGATTTTAAAGGAATATAAAAACGCAGAGCAGGATGTATAAGGACTTTTTTAAACGTATATTCGATTTTTTAGCAGCCTTGCTTGGGCTGCTCATTCTCAGTCCCATTTTTTTGTTTGTCATGACCGGTCTTTTTTTTGCGAACAAGGGCAAACCTTTCTTTTTTCAGCGTAGGCCGGGTAAAAATGAAAAACTTTTTAAAATCGTCAAGTTTAAAACAATGACGGATGAAAAGGATTTACACGGAAATTTATTACCGGATGAAAAGAGACTCACCAAATTGGGAAACTTCGTGCGCAAAACTTCACTAGATGAAATTCCGCAGATGCTGAATGTCTTGGTTGGTGATATGAGTCTCATCGGCCCCCGTCCCTTGTTACCGCAATATCTTCCGCTTTATACCACACTACAAAAAAGACGGCATGAGGTTCGTCCCGGTATTACCGGTTGGGCGCAGGTCAACGGTCGGAACGCTATTTCCTGGGAAGAAAAGTTTAATCTTGATATCTGGTATGTCGAGAATTACAGTTTTTTGCTGGATATCAAAATACTTTTTTTAACAGTGAAAAAAGTAATAATTAGAGAGGGAATTTCAGCCGATGGCGAAGCTACAACCACTCCGTTTAAAGGTACAAAGATTAACTAATAATGGTAAAAATAATGATATTTTTCGACGTCCATGTGGAGATGTTATTCATTTAGAGGCACCTTAGAATTAAATAATAGGAAAATTAAAATATTACGACAATTTAAGATCTCATGGTATACTCAGATATTTAGTGCGGTAAACTTAGAGTTTAAAATGAGCGCAAACTTTTCTATGAATGTTAAATAGTATAAGAATGAAAAAAGAAAATGTTTTGGTTTTTGGAGCTTCACAGCATTGCCGCTATACCTTAGATATAATAGAGCAAGAGGATAAGTTTCGAATAGTTGGTATCTTAGACGATAAGTTGCCAATAGGTCAAGATTACGGAGGATATCAAATACTCGGTACAATAAATGACCTACGGGAAGTTATAAAAACACACTCTGTAAGTAAAGGGATAATTGCAATTGGCGATAATTTTATAAGATTCAAGATTAGCGAAAAAATTAAAAATCTTTCCGACCAGTTCGCATTTATTTCAGCGGTACATCCATCTGTTATAATAGGTAAAAATGTAAAAATAGGCGAGGGCACCCTCATTATGGCAGGTGTAATTGTTAATAACGACACTATTATAGGAGAGCATTGTTTTTTGGCAACAAATACCTCGATCGATCACGATTGCATTTTGGATAATTATGCAAGTGTAAGTGCAGGGGCAGCAATTGGGGGGAGTGTGAGAATAGGTTATTGTACAGCTGTAGCCCTAGGCGCTAACGTAATTCATGGAATGAACATCGGGAAACATTCAGTTGTTGGAGCGGGAAGTTTAGTTGTCAAGAATATCGGAGATAATCTTGTTGTGTATGGAGTTCCTGCAAAAGAAATAAGAAAGCGTGTTGCTGGAGATAAGTATCTTTAGAGGTATAATATGTAAAATCATATCAAAAAAATAGAAGAAAAATAACAGCAATTGATAATTGCATGTTCGTTGGCATTTCACAAAAATATAAGATCCCACTTAATACTTGCTTCTGAAACGCCTCTTTGATCTTGTTTTTTCCCTCCTCGGACTTTTGCTTTTAAGTCCGCTTCTTTTTTTCATGGCCTTGCTTGCCGCGTGGGACACAAATTCAAATGGTTTTTTCGTGCAGCAGAGGGTGGGACAATATGGTAAACTTTTCAAGATTATCAAATTACGCAGTCTGGATTCAAAAAGCCATTCCATTTCTGCCTTTGGGAGATTTCTTCGTAAATCAAAAATTGATGAGTTGCCGCAACTTTTTAATGTGCTTGTTGGTGATATGAGTTTTGTGGGTCCGCGACCTGATGTCCCAGGTTATTACGATCTTTTGGCAGGTGAAAAGCGCAAGATTTTAGAATTAAAACCGGGCCTGACTTCCGAAGCCAGTCTGAAATATTTTGATGAAGATGCACTGCTGGCACAGCAGGAAGATCCTTTGCGCTACAATGACACGATACTTTTTCCGGACAAAGTTCGCCTGAATCTGGACTATTATTACAATCGGACTTTTCTTGGGGATTTAAAGATAATCTGGAAAACGCTTTTACGGTAAGGAGGGTGAAAAGTAAAAAGTACGAAGTACAATGTAAAAGGTGCGGGGTGCTGGGTGCGGGGTGCTGGGTGCGGGGTGCTGGGTGCGGGGTGTGGGGTGTCGGGTGTGGGATGTCCGCCGATATTCAAAAAAAAGGCCTCCCAAGGGAGACCCATTATAAGCGGCTACTTTAGTTTTTTTCTGAGGTAAGCCGTAACAATCTTAATGCAAACCGTAATCAGGTAACTTGCAGCGCCACCGATGGCGGCCAGCAAAACCGTTCTCACGATTTCTTCACCACGCAGCTGAATCAGCACAATTAAAAGCATGCCAGCCGCGGTGCTGTACCGCTGTGCAGAATCCAGCGGCATCATGGTGTGTCCTCGTTTTCAACCGCCGCCTGACTCACCGCGCTGGCGATGCTCCCGGCAATAGCAGCATAGCCTGCAATGGTGATGAGAATGGCCGGCAGCGGAATAACCGCCGTGGTGATCACCGCACTTACCGCCGTCAGCGCGATACCGAAATTACGGACTTTACGGAAAAACAGCGGGGTAGGTTCCTGTAAACGTTCAATGATCTTCTTCATTTTTCATCTTTTTTAATGGTTAAAATAAGTACAGTTTCTTTTTCCAACACCGGATAAAGAAGGTCTTTCAGTCTTTGTAAGGCAGTTCTGGAAGAAGCGCCTTTTCCTTCACCGGTATGCCGCAGCACCGGTGCAATGCAACCTTTTAACTCAATTTCTGCATTATTTGCAGGATGTATCAGTATAGCACTCCTACCCGGAACTCCGGTGATTTCAAAATGCCAGTCAAAACGGCGGCTGAAGCGCTTCCGCAAACCGTAAACCCCTTCGGGAATACACGAAACGCGCGGCGCATTCTGCCTCCACGGCAGTTCTATGGTTTTAAACATGGGGTTACCATTAATCCACAGTACTCCGTTCACGCCGTGTTGGTGGTAGGTTCTGATCAGTTGAAGGATCATGGCGTTGGCGTTCCGGAGACCTGCACAATCTGCAGGGCGTTATAAGACCCGTTTTTCAGCTCATAGAAAGTACCGTTGACATCCTGGTAAAAGCTGATTCCAAAAAGAAGGAAGAGCGGATTTTTGGAGTCGGCCGGCAGTTCATTGTGCAGCGGCATGGGTAAGGTCAGCATGTTATCAATGGGCAGAATACCGCTTTCCGTTTTGGCGGAAGTGTAGGTTTCTGCTTCGAAATTGATATCCGCCGCGGCAGAAACCAAATTATAATGGGTGCTGCCGGCGGGTGCGATGACATTGTCTTTCGGTACAAAAGGGTCAATGTCAATATGTGCATTTCCTGTTACCCGGTCTAAAGTACTGACGAAGCGCCCATTGAAGCTCGTATTCAGTTTGCCGTGGATATTAAAATCAAATCCCTGAAGCAGTTCTGCTTCACCGTCAATCACGTTGCGAAGACCGCGCGCGTTGGTAGCATCCAGCTGAATGACTTTTACCATCTCACGGGTTAAGCGGCTGACCATAAGACGGTCGCCGGAGGTGCGCAGCAGTGACTGGAAAGAATTCCGCAGCACTTTGCCGGCTTTTCCGGCGCGGCCGAATTCCGCCATATTTTCCCGCGTTCTCTGGAATGCCGGGTCGTTGCGCATTCTTTCTGCGGTAATTCCGCCTTTTTCACGGGCCATATAACCGTCTTTTGTACGGTAAAAGGTGATGTCGCCCATGGTCCCTTTTAACTTGATAAGTCCTTTTTGTCTTGCCATTTTTTTTGTTTTTAAAAATTAAGAATAAGATGTTGAGGTAACACCTTCGAAAACCTGTTGTGATCACAGGACAAATGTTGACAATAATTTCAGACAAAGCAAGTGACAGTGCCGGTTTGGGCGTATTCTGCCGAAAGAGATTTGTTTTGCACGATATGCAGTTTTCTGCCAATTATGCCGGCATTTGGAGTGGGAATGTGGGCAAGTATGGTGGGAGTATCCATGGAGTAAATATGAAGTATGAAGGAGGGAGTATGGAGAGGGAGGCAGGAGGGAAGGATGAAGGATGAAGGATGAAGGATGAAGGATGAAGGATGAAGGTGGGAGGATGAAAGAGCTAAGAGCCAAGAGACAAGAGCAAGAGACAAGAGCTAAGAGTGGTTAGTGGAGAATTGATAGTTGACAGTTGATAGTTCATAATGGACAGTTGGTCAGTAATCAGCTGTCAGTAATCAGTTATCCGTAATCAGTTGTCCGTAAGACTGTAGAAGTTAGAAGTTAGAGCTTAGATATTAGATTAAGATTCAACATCGTACATCTTGCATCTTACATCCTACATCCTACATTGTACCTTGTACATTTGAGGTTTGGGATTAACATTTGAGATGAAATTCAGTCGATAATAAACTGTTGGACTGCATCGAAGGAGAGGCCCATGTAGGTAGAAAATTCTTCGACAGTGACGAGCTGATGCTCCTGCTTTTGAAGGTGAAGGCGGATTTTGCGGAGGAGCTCACGGCTGTAACGGTCGCTTTTTCCTGTAATGCGCTGGATATCTTTAGGGTAAATGCAGAGGCGCACAATTTTAGGTCTCATCTTTTTAGCTTTATCTGGCAAAGTTGAAAATTATACTTCGTTTGCACCCACAAGGTGCACCCAAGTTGGGTGGTTGTTTTTATGTAAGGTGCTGATCGTGAGGTGTTTTTTTTTGGTGGGGGCGGTGCGGTGAACAGTAAAGAGGAAAAAGTGCGGAGGGTGTGGGATGCTGGGTGCAAGGTGTTAGGTATAAAGTAAAAGTGTACAGGTGTAGGGTGTGGGGTGCAGGGTGGCGGTGCGGTGCATTGATCAGGCGTCTTTTTCTTCCATTTTGCGCTGTAAGACCTCTTCCAAACTGGTGAGGAATTTGGTGCGGGCGGTTCTGTTCTTTATTTCCAGGAAGGACCGGTAAACATCGCCCAGATCGACGCAGAACATGGTTTCAAAATAATGGCTTATTTCTTTGATATCCGCGTTCCCATTGTTGAACGATCCTTTATAGTAGAGCGCGTATATGATTTCAATAAGGGCTGTTTTATGATCTGACCAAACCAGAGAGCCCCGCGCCGGCGAGAGCGCGGCATGACACCCGGTGTTATGGTTCAACTTATGTAACTCCGTGTTGAGGTATGCCTCCAGTAGGTCATTAGCGATGATTTTTGCGACTTTATAATCGTGCGAGGTGCTGAATCGGGGATCGGAACCGAAAATTAACGGATCGAGCGCCAGTCTGTAATCTAACTTTTTGCGTAGAAAGTACTGCGGGTCTAGATAGGTGCTGTTGGTCCTGTAATAGGCATAAAAGTCGATGTTTTCTTCAAAGAAAGTTTTAAGTTTTGCAAGTTCGGTTTGAAAATACTTCCGCGCCATCTTTTCTCCCCCGTTGGGCTTTCGGGTTTCGATTCGCATAAGGTCACTGTAATAAATCAGTTTTGAGAGAAACAGGGGTTTGTGGAATTTAAAAAAAGCTATTTCTTCGGTATCAGAAGGAAATCTGCTTTTCAAAATAAATGATTTCAGTTTTTGAAGGGCAGCGTTTGATTCAATGATGCAGGCCTCCGCTAAGTTTAATGTGTTCTGGTGCTGTAGGTGGAGCAGGCGAAGTTTCTCCGCCAGCGTACCCTCCATATTTTTAACAAATACTATCATTTTTTTGGTTTTATTTTCAAATGTAACAGACGGAAAAACTTACCAGACTACACTTTAGCATAGTCTCAAGTAAAAAAAAGTCATAACTACCCCATGGTGTAGGTGACTGCTGAACATAAAAAGATAGTTTTGAAAAATTTTATTGATGAGCCGCTATTCAAGAAACCGCATTTATCTAAGTGGTGAAGAGCAGGAAATGCTTAAAAATTTTCCTCTGCTAATCGCAGGATGTGGGATAGGAAGCAATATTGCTGAGTGCGCACTGCGGACTGGCTTTGAAAAAATATGCGTCATCGACGGCGATGTTGTCGAAGAATCCAACCTCAACCGGCAGAACTACACGGAAAGCCAAACAGGTAAGTCCAAGGCTTTCTCACTCTGTGACCGGTTGAAATCCATTAATAGTGAGGCTGAAGTCAGTTATATAAACCATTTTATTACCGGACAAAACATACCTGACCCAGGGCAATATAAAGCTGCTGTCAATGCGTTGGATTTCCACGCTACGGTTCCTTTCGCATTTGATGAAAAGTTTCTGCGAAGCGGGATACCTGTTGTTCATCCTTATAATATAGGATGGGGCGGTATGGTTACCGTGGTGATGCCGGAGGGACCTTATCTTACGGGGATCGGGAAGAGTGAGAACCTTAACGAAGTTAAAGTGGTCGAATATGCCGCAGGATGCAGGCGGTTTTGGAAGAAACCTGAAGTTTGGCTGGAAGCAGTGCTTGGGAAGTATAAAAACGAAAAGGCAAATCTTCCACCACCACAGTTGGCCGTAGGATCCTGGTATGTGGCAGCAATGTGTACGCATGTGCTGGTGAAGATTGCGACTGGGAAATTCTACAAAAAGTTTCCGGAATTTTACCTGTCTTCAATCTTTCAGGAAGAAGCGGCAGAGTTTAAGCAATAGGCTGGAGGCGGTATGCAATAGGCTGTAAGCAATAGGCAATAGGCAATAAGCAATAAGCAGTAGGCTATACATAACAGGCTACTGCCAGGATTTAGCGGTGTTGTGAGACGAAATTGTTTTTTTTTCTGGTTTCAAATTTATTTCCCATTTACAGCAATTTATGGTTGGTGGCATTTGCCAAGGCTTCTGCGATGTTTTTCACGTGCAGCTTTTCAAAAAGTTTTCTGCGGTGAAATTTTACCGTGTCCACCGCTATAAACAGGTGGTCAGCAATCTGCCGGATAGACAAGCCCTGGGCATGCAGACGGAGAATCTGGAGTTCCCGTTCAGAGAGGGTTATTTTTTCGGTTTTATGCCACTCGCCGGTAGTCAGGTCGAGTTCCCAAAATAAATCTTCACCTTCTTTTGACAGGATGATATTGCCGGATGAGGAGTGTACGGACAGGGAAACAATACACAGCGCTTTCCAGATCTTTCCAGCTGCCGTCATAAAAATAGGGGTAAGTTTATGGTTGACGAGGATTTTCTCGCCTTTGTTCAGCAAATGAAAGTCATATGAAATGCTGTACCTTTTTCTGACGTCTAGAGGTATTCGGTCAAAGAAATTAAAACCCATCTCATTCACTTTGATGAGCATTTCGAGATCATGAGGTGAAACGTGTTTAAAATAAAAAGCATATCCGAGCCGACGCACCTCGTCGGGAGAATAGCCGCACAGGAACAAAGGATTATCGGAAACGTATTCGAATTCCTTCCGCTGATAGTCGATGACATACATACTCATGTAGGTAAGTCTAGAGACCGCCTGCAGCACCTCAATATAATTTCGGGTCTGTAAGTTCTCGGCTTCAGATAGAGAACTTATGGTATTCTTTCCGAAAAAGAATCGCTCAATATCTTCCATGATGTAGGTCGCACACCTGGATTTATGCCTACACTCCGGTGTAGTATTACGGTGTGGATATTCAAATCTACACAAAAGTGTAGGAAGTTTGCAAGAATATGCCCATAATTATACTTAAAACACAGCCATATGGATAAAAAAATACGTTATTACAGACTTCCGCCGTCCTGGCGAGAGGCTCTGATTAGCTACGTGATAGATGAAAATGAAAAGCACCATGGTGTTGGAGAACAAGGGAGGGGATTTAATGACGAGTATACACATTCACAAATCTTTGCGGCTTTCGCAGGTGACCAAATCTGTGGCACTATCCGAATATGCAGAAAAATGCCAAGGCAGGTATTTGAGTATGAAAAGGATGAAGCCAGGCTTGGCAGTGCGGATGGCAGCCTGAACGAAATTGCAGATGCGTACAGGCAAGTTTCATGTAAAGGAACGTCCGACCGATTTTTTCTGCCTTCTGTTTTGCATCGGGTGAGGACTGCTGAGTTCAGTATTATTCTGGGCATAGTGAACGAGAGTCCGGACCGCCAAGCTTTGTCGGTAGTGGTTCATACAACTGTATATCCGCCACCTGCTGCTTCTGTTGGTAATAATCGGTATATATATCTTTTAAAACTGTGGCGGGAGTTTGATCCAGAGAAGCACGGAACCCTAAAAGCATATGTGGGCAGGTAAGGTTTGTCTTACAGTCAAATTCAGAAAGACAGCAGCATTTTTTTTGGCAGCTCATTTTACTGATACACTCGATATTCGGGAAAAATCTCTGCCTTATAAAGAGGTCACATTACACGTGATTTATCCTCATTATAGTTTAAGTGACGGAACTGTGCCTGTTGTATTTGAAGGTATTCTGCCCGGCAAAATTGCGAAGCTGGCTATGAAAGAT